>Ga0194129_10001110_pt1 | contig 46247 bp, 35 predicted proteins | sample TA2KigCa35mmetaG_FD_150862 | JGI IMG/M metagenome (GOLD analysis project Ga0194129, IMG submission 150862) | Freshwater microbial communities from Lake Tanganyika, Tanzania - TA2015038 Kigoma Deep Cast 35m | ecosystem: Environmental > Aquatic > Freshwater > Lake | place: Tanzania: Lake...
CAGCCACCACGTCGACGCGCGCGGGGGAATCCACTCGGTCGACCGAGATCGCTGGCTGGAGGCCCAGCACTGCGAACACCGCCATTGGTTCGGCAACGAGGCGAACACTGCCGACGACCACAACTTCGAGAACGCGCGCTGGTTCACCGGATTCGAGAGCATCCGGAATCGGCATTTCCCCCGTGCCATCGAGCTCGGGTGCGGACCGTTCACGAATCTCCGGATCGTGGCGCGCACGTGCACCATCGACTCATACGATCTGCTCGATCCGCTGATCGACCAGTACCTCGGGCACCGGAACGCCTTCTACTCGAAGGATCGCCTCAGCGTGCTGGCCGGCTCCACTCCGCTCTACGTCGCCTCCACAAGCGTCTCCCGCCATTCGTCACCAGACTGGCAAGTCGCGTCGGACCCTCGGTTCCGGTCCGACGAACGATCGCGAGCGGGATCGAGGACTTCGAGGTGGAGCCTGGGACCTACGACCTCGTCGTCCTGATCAATGTCCTCGAGCACTGCTGGGACGCCGACGCGGTGTTGCGCAACATCGACCTCATGATGCGCTCCGGTGGCACGTTGGTCTTCGCCGAAGTGGCATTCGACCGTGATGATCTGGGCGCAGTCTCGAACCGTCAGCGGGACGCCGCGCATCCACTCAGAGTGCTCGAATCGACAGTCACGGAATTCCTGGCGCGTTATCGGCCGTCATTCCATTCCAGAGTGGCGACGTCGGCAGGCCTCTACCGCAACTGCACCATGCACTACTTCATCGGGGAGAAGCTCTGATTCACGAGCCCGAAGACCGCGAGGCGGCCCCGATCCCGGCGCCGGGGCACCAACGGGACCGAGGTGTCTCCCCGACGTAGGCGACGGTCGGGCCGTCATCGGTGGGCGACGACGGCGACCTCACTGAACAAGCCGGGACGGAGTGCAGCGAGTCTCGTCGCGACGCCGACGGGCAGGCGATCACCGTCGGCGTACGGCACGCGGTCCACGCGGCCGAAGCCACACGAGTCCGGGAGCATCCGCTCCAGCGACCCGAAGGTGAAGTAGTGGAGGTGCCCTTCGTCGTGGAGGTCCACGGGACCGCCCTCGTAGGTGACCAGGCCTTCGCCCACCGACGCGGTCGATGGAAATCTCCCGAACGCCAACTTCACGCGACGCGTCCCCTTCGCGATGTTCGGTGTGTCGAGGTAGCAGATTCCTCCGGGCGCCAGACCGTCACGGATCCGGCGTAGCGCACGGATCGGATCGACGAGATGCTCCACGAGTGCGATCATGGCGATCGCGTCCACCGAACCGGCATCGAGCTCAGGCTGCTCGGCATCGCAGTGCCGGACGGTGATCCGTGGATCGATGGCCCGGAGGCTCCCGAGCCGGCCGACGCGAGTCTCGGCCACGTCCGTCAGCGCGTACCCGACGAGGTCCTGGCGCTCCCGGAGCAATGCGAGCCCGACCCGCCCGTCCCCGCTGCGGGCTCGAGCACCCGTGCCCCGTGGGGAAGCACGCCCGCGAGGGTCCGGACGGCGGCCTCGAATCGATCCCGGGGTCGATCCGTGTGGACGACCGTCGGTGGCGTTCCCTCGGCGTCGCGATACTTGTCCTCGTAGTGGCGCCGGAGCCCCGGGTCGGTCACCCGGTCAGGCCCCGGTGCCGTACCCGCGCAGCACTGCGGTCGTCGCCTGCTGCGCGACGAACCACTCGTAGGTGGTGCGGATCCCGGTGTCGAGGTCGATCGAGGGTGACCAGCCGAGGTCGTGCAGGCGCCGCACGTCGAGCAGCTTGCGGGGGGTGCCGTCGGGCTTGGAGGTGTCGAAGCGCAACTCGGCCTCGGGGTACACGACGGCGCGGATCCTCTCGGCCAGCTCCCGGATCGGCAGGTCGACCCCGGTGCCCACGTTGATGTGCTCGTCGGCGCTGTAGTGCTCCATCAAGAACAGGCAGGCGTCGGCCAGGTCGTCGACGTGGAGGAACTCCCGCTTGGGGCTGCCGGTCCCCCAGATCTCGACCTCGGGAGTTCCGGTCAGCTTCGCATCGTGGAACTTGCGGATCAATGCCGGCAGCACGTGGCTGGAGTCGAGGTCGAAGTTGTCGTCGGGGCCGTAGAGGTTGGTGGGCATGGCCGACACGAAGTCGCACCCGTACTGGCGCCGGTAGGCCTGACAGAGCTTGATCCCGGCGATCTTGGCGATCGCGTACCACTCGTTGGTGGGCTCGAGCGGACCGGTGAGCAGCTGGTCCTCGGTGATGGGCTGGGTGGCCTGGCGGGGGTAGATGCACGACGAACCGAGGTACAGCAACTTCTTCGTGGCGTACTCATGGGCGGCGTACACCACGGTGCCGTGGATCATCAGGTTGTCGTAGATGAACTCGGCCGGACGGGTGCTGTTGGCCAGGATCCCCCCGACCGTGCCCGCGACCAGGAACACGTACTCGGGCCGGTTGGCCTTGAACCAGTGGGAGACCTCGGACTGGTCACGCAGGTCGAGTTGCGCGCGGGTGGCGGTGAGGATGTTCGTGAACCCGGCCCGCTCGAGCCGACGCACCACCGCCGAGCCCACGAGCCCGGCGTGCCCGGCCACGTAGATGCGGGCGTCGGGGCCGATCTCGGTCTGCACTGGCCCCCACCTCCTGCCCAAGCTCGGCCTCGGGTCCGGATACACGCCGGAGCCTACCCCGGTCCGTCCGGAACCCCGGGGTACGATCCGTTCGGATCCAGCGGGAGAACCAGAACGGGGCGCACAGTGGGGACCTCTACGACCGGTGACGCGGCGACGTTCGCCGTCGGGGGTGTGCGCATCGACGCGCTGGCGTTGCCCACCGCCGTCGCCCGCCTGGTCGAGGAGACCGGACCCCGGGCCGTGCATCTCTGCAACGCGTACACGGTCGCCCTCGCCGACCGCGACCCGGCCCTGCGCGCCATGCTCAACGCCGACGACCTCGTCCTGCCCGACGGGATGCCCATCGTGTGGGTCGGCCGCCGGCGGGGTGCTCCCGGGCTCCCCGGGCGGGTCTACGGTCCCGACCTCATGGCCGGCGCCCTCGACCGGGGCCGGGCCCACGGGATCCGTCACCACCTCTACGGCAGCACCCCCGACGTGCTCGACCACCTTCGGCGCGTGATCGGCCAACGGTGGCCGGGCGCCGAGATCGTGGGGGCCGAGTCGCCCCCGTTCCGCGACCTCACCGACGCCGACCTGCGCGCCGCCACCGAGCGCATGGCCGCAGCGGGTGCCGACCTCGTGTGGGTGGGGCTCGGGACCCCTAAGCAGGACGACGCCGTGCACCGCCTCGCCCGGCTCGGCCCGGCGACCTACGTCGCCGTGGGCGCTGCGTTCGACTTCCTCGCCGGTACGAAGCGCCAGGCCCCGGTCTGGATGCAGCGCCGGGGGCTCGAGTGGTGCTTCCGACTCGCGACCGAGCCGCGACGGCTGTGGCGCCGCTACCTCATCGGCAACCTGCGGTTCGTCCGGGCGGTGCTCCGGCGCGACCGTGGCTCGCTCACCGCCCCGGCCTGATGCGGGTCCTGGTCGTCCACAACCGCTACCGCAGCCACCTTCCGTCGGGGGAGAACCGAATCGTCGACGACGAGGTGGCGGCGTTGCGGGACGCCGGCGTGGACGTGGTGACCTTCATCCGATCGAGCGACGAGCTCGCGACTCTGCCGCCCCGCGCCCGGATCCGGGCGGCGCTCGGGCCGATCGCCGGCGGCCCGTCCCGTGCGGCCCTGCGCGCCCGCCTACGGGAGGTGCGACCCCAGGTCGTGCACCTCCACAACCCGTACCCGCTGATCTCCCCGACCGTGATCACCGACGCCGTGGCGACGGGGATCCCCGTGGTGGCCACGATCCACAACTTCCGGCTGCGGTGCATGAACGGTCTCTTGTTCCGCGACGGAGCGGTGTGCACCGAGTGCGAGGACCGGGTGATCCCGTGGCCGGGGGTACGCCACGGCTGCTACCGGGACTCCACCACGCAATCGGTGGTCATGGCCACCGCCCTGGCCCGGCACGGCCCGGCGTGGTCGCGCGTCGCCCGCTTCCTCGCTGTGAGCGACTTCGTCGCCCGGCGCCTCACGGCGTGGGGTCTGCCCCCCGAGCGGATCCGGGTCAAGCCGAATCCCGTGGTGGACCCCGGACCACCGCCCCCCCTCGGGGAGGGCTTCTGCTTCGCCGGGCGCCTCGCCGAGGAGAAGGGGATCCGCCTGCTGCTCGACGCGTGGGCCGCGTCGGGCCTCGACGGCCACCTCCCGCTTCGGATCGCCGGGGACGGGCCGCTGCGCGACGAGGTCGCCGCCCGCTGCGCCGCGTCGGCGTCGGCGACGTACGAGGGCCTCCGGAGCGCCGACGAACTCCGTGCGATCCGGACCGCGACCGCGGTCCAGGTGATGCCCTCGCTGTCGTTCGAGACCCACTCCGCCATCGCCGAGTCGTTCGCCCTGGGCCGACCGGTGGTGGCCACCGCAACCGGGGCACTCGGCGACCTCGTGGACCCGAGCGTCGGCTGGGCGGTCGCCCCCACCCCGGACGCCCTGGCCGACGCCCTGCGAGCCGCCGCCCAGCCGACCGCGGTGCATCCACGCTCGATGGCCGCACGGGAGCGCTTCCTCAGCACGTACGAAGCGGCCCGAGTGACCCGGTCCCTCCTCGCCCACTACGCAGCGGTGGCGCAGTGACGCCGCCGCGGGTGACGATCGTGCAACGGGTCATGACGCACTACCGCGTCCCGTTCTTCATCGCCCTCCACGAGCGCCTGGCCGCGACCGGCATCCACCTCGAGGTCGTGCACGGTCAGCCGACCGCCGACGAGGCGTCCCTCGGTAACTCCGGCACGCTCCCGGGTGCCCGGGTGATCCGCAACCGCTCTCTCCGGGTCGGTGATCGGTCCCTGTGTTGGCAGCCCTGCCTCGGGCTCACCCGGACCAGCGACCTGGTGGTGGTCGAGCAGGCCAGTCGGCTCCTCGTGAACTACGTCCTGCTCGCCCGGCGGGCGGTGGGAGGACCGTCGGTCGCGTGGTGGGGCCACGGCCGGAACCTCGATGCCCACGGTGCCTCCCGGCTCGGTGAGGCGATCAAGCGACCCCTCGCCCGTCGGTCCGACTGGTGGTTCGCGTACACCACCGGGACCCGTGCACACCTGGAGTCCGTCGGGGTACCCGCAGCACGGATCACGGTGGTGCAGAACGCCACCGACACCACCGCAGTCGCGCTCCGACGTTCCAGCATCGGTCCTGCGGCCCGAACCCGGCTCTGTCGTGCGCTCGAACTCGCCGACGGACCCGTGGGGGTGGTGCTCGGAAGCCTCTATCCGGCCAAGCGACCGGGCTTCGTCCTGGACGCCGCCGACCGGATCCGTGAGGCCGTGCCTGATTTCCAGCTCGTGGTGATCGGCGACGGTCCCGACCGCGGCCTCGTCGACGCCGCCGCCCGGTCACGGCCGTGGATCCGCGTGCTGGGCGCGCGCACCGGCGACGCGATGGTGGACGCGGCCGCCACGGGTGATGTGCTGCTGAATCCCGGTCTGGTCGGTCTCGCAGTGCTCGACGCGTTCGCACTCGAGCTCCCCATGATCACGATCGCCGGTGATCACCACAGTCCCGAGTTCGAATACCTCCTCGACGGCGTGAACGGCATCGTGCTGCCTCCGGCCACGACGGCGACCGGGTTCGCTGCGGCCACGATCGGGGTGATCGGCGACACGAGGACGCAGCAACGGCTGCGGGAGGGTTGTCGGGACGCCGCCCGTCGCTATTCGATCGAGGCGATGGCCGAGAACTTCGCCACGGGAATCCGCGCCGCCCTCCAGGTCCGGGCGAACGGACCAGACCGTGGGTGAGGAACCCGAACCCCACACCGGAGCCCGGAGGGGTCTGACCCGAGCGGCTGCCGTCGGCATGGGCTGGACCTGGGGTGGACTCGTCATCGGTCTCGCCATGCAACTCGTCTACACGGCGGTCATGTCGCGCACGGTCGACCCCCGAGCATTCGGTCTCGTCGCGGCAGCACTCGTCGGACTCCGCTTCGTCACGTACCTCGGGAACTTCGGGATCGGGAGCGCGGTGGTCCAGCGGCCCGAGCTCGACGACGACGACGTGTCCACGGCACTCGCGCTCTCGGTCGCGATCGGCATCGTCGTCGCGATCACGGCCTTGGTGGCGAGCCCCGTTCTCGCCGCGATCGTGCGGGAGCCCGAAGCCGCAGCGGTGATGCGCTGGTTGGCGTTGGGGCTGTTCCTGAGCGCGATCACAACCGTTCCGGAGGCACTGCTACGGAGAACCCTCCGCTTCAAGGCCATGACGATCGTCCAGCTGATCGGATTTGCGATCGGCTACCTCATGGTCGGCATCCCCCTCGCAGTGCGGGGTTGGGGTGTGTGGAGTCTGGTCGCGGCAAGCATCGTCCAGAGCGCGGTGCTGCTCACGGGCTACGCCGCCACTGCGCGGCTCCCGCACCGCTTCGCCGTGTCCCGCCCGGCGGCGCGTGCGCTCCTGGGCTTCGGTGGAACCGTCACTGCGACCGGCTTCCTCGAGTTCCTCACGAGCAGCCTCGACACGCTCGCCGTCGGTCGATGGATCGGGTCGGCCGGCCTCGGCCAGTACTCCCGCGGGACGTACCTCGTCGCCCTTCCCGTGGAGCGAGCGACGACGGCAACCACCCGCGTACTGATGCCGGCGCTCAGCGCGGTCCAACGACAACGGGCACGCTTCGCGGCCGCGTTCCTGCACGGCGCCAGTCTCACCGCCGTCGTGATCGTCGTCCCGGTCGCGCTCGCCGCCAGCGCTGCGCCCGCCCTGGTCCCGATCCTGCTCGGTCCCGGGTGGCGCCCGGCCGCACTGGTGCTGCCCATCGTGGGGATCGCGTACGGAATCGGCCTGCTCACCCATCTCGCCGCCGTCGCCGCCGAGGCTCAGGGCATGGTCCGGCTGAAGCTCGGGATCCAGGTCATCACCCTCGCCGCGCTGGTCGCGGCGATCGGGATCACCGTGGGCACCGGACCGAGCCTGACCCGGTTCGCGCTCTGTTGGCTCGGCGCCGAGATGGTTCGCTTCCTCCTCTTCTGGGTGCTGGTGGTGCCACGCCTGGGCGTGCACCGGATCGACCTCGCCCGCCGCTACGCGAGCGCGATCCTCCTCGCACTGGGCGCAGCCGCGCCGGTGGTCGCCACGGTGCGGCTGGGTGGCGCCGAGGGGATCATCGCCCTCGGCCTGTCCTCCCTGGGCGGCCTGGCCCTTGCGGCGGCCGTGGGTGCGTCCCCAGCCGCCCGGGTGTTGCGCCAGGACCTCGCTGCGGTCCGGTCGCGCCTCCGCTCAGCCTGAGCCTCCGACCTACCGGGCGGCGTCCCGGATCCAGGCCACCACCTCCGACCAGCCGGCGACCGCCTCGGCCCGCCGGATCTCGTTGACCGCGTGCATCCGCGCCGACACCTCGATGTCGTCCTGGTCCGCGAGCAGGGCGGCGAGCTCCTCCACGGAGGAGAAGCGGATGGCGCCCTCGAGGGTCGCCCCTGCGGCGAAGTCCGACCGGGCGAGCCACCACCGGACGGTGTTCTCGTCCTGGAAGCGGTTCGGGTTCCCGGGCTCCAACCCCGTCGGGTCGAGGCCGAGCACTCGGTACATCGACAGCTCGCTGAGCACTCCCGGTCGTTCCTCACGGGACCACTCACCCAGCAGCTCGTCGCTCGGGAAGTACATGGGAACCGCCGCCGAATGCTGCTCGAAGAAGGTCATCTGGCTGACGTTGTACGGCACGTGGATCCAGCCGCGGACCGAGTGACGGGCGGCCCAGGGGGCATTCGGACCGAAGAGCTCTGCGGCGGGAACCGCCCGCCCCTTCGTCGCGTGCCGGATCCGTTCGAAGACCTCTGGTGCACGCCCCCCGATCGCGAACCGGTCCGTCGACGGTCGATAGGGCGCAGCCGTGTAGTCGCACAGACCCGGGATGTAGCGACTCTCGATCCCGGTGAAGTAGCGGAGGTAGTCACGATCCCCGCGGTTGTTGGCGACGAAGCACGCCTGCCCCTCCCGATCGGCCGTGATCAGCACGTCGTCGAGCCACGACCACCGCTCGGGGTCGTCCGTGAAGGGGATCTCGTACCGGGTCGCACCCACCACCACGACCGGCTTCCCCAGGGGGAGGAAGAGGGCCGCGAACGCCGGTGGGTACGCGACGACGAAGCCGTCGTAGCGCTCGAGGTAGCGCCCGTACCGATCGAGGAACCGCTGCACCATGCGGGGCGAGATCCGTCTCCAGGTCACGGCGTTGCAGACCCGGACCGGGTCGCGGCGACGCCCGATCACCTCCGCATGCTGCGAGAGGGTCCAGTCGGTGAGCTCGACCCCGAGCGGCGCGACGACTGCTCGGATGTCGCTCACCGGGCCGATGTGGAGGTCGAGGTTGAACAGCCGCAGGTCCGAGCCCGGGTCGGGCCGGGCCGAGCGGATCTCCCGACGGTGCCGGGGCCACGAGCGGAGATCACCCACCCACTGCGCCCGCACGCGGGCCAGATCACGGACGCGCCTCGGGGACGCCGGGATACGGTCGGTGCTCACGGCCGATCCCGCCGGTCCCGCCGGTGCCGTCGCGGCCTCGAACGACTGTCCTGCTTGCGGTAGACGGCGACGTAGGCCGCGACCCCGGACCCGATGCCGAACCGCTGCGCCACCGCGTCCGCAGCGCGCTCGTCCGGTCCCGAGCCGGCGGCCCGGGCGAGATGCCCCAGGGCCCCGGCCCACGCGTCGACTCCGTCCGGGACCAGGGTCACCGCCGGGCCGATCCCGACGAGCTCACGACACCCCGGGACGTCGGCCGCCAGTACGGGCACACCGCACGCAAGGGCTTCCAGCGCCGAGACCGGCGAGCCTTCGCGTTCGGACGGGAGCGCGAAGTGGTCGCTGGCGTGCAGGAGGGTTTCGACGTCGTCGATCCCGCCGAGGAACCGGACGTGGTCGACGAGACCCAGGCGCTCCACGAGTGCCTCCTCGGCACGGGTCGTCGCACCTGATCCGGCGTGGAGGAGCAGCGGGCGCGACGCGGTCGGAACCCGGGCCAAGGCCTGGAACAGCATGGCGTGACGCTTGACCGGATCGCAGTTCCCGACCACGGCGACCACCTGGCGATCCACATCCAGCCCGAGGTCCCGCCGAGCCGCACTCCGCTGGGTCGGGGACGGGGGCCGGAACCGACGGCCGTCGATCCAGTTCTCGATCACGAGGGTCGGATTGGCGAAGCGCAGCATCTCGTTGTCCGCGACCGACCGTGACACCGCGACGAACCGAACCCCGGCCCGGCGTGCCAACGCCCGCTCACCGCGCTTCCGCGTCGTCAACCATCCGACGAACGGGTACCCGGCGTGGACGGTCCGGACGACCTCGGCCCCGGCGCGGCGAGCAGCGAGCGACACGAGCAGCGAGTTCGCCTCACGGTGGACGTGGACCACGTCGGCTCGGGCGACCCGCAGATACCGGTGCACCGCCCACGCCTCCCGCACCGCACCCCGCTCGTCGCGATGGGTGACCCTCCAGCCCGCCCGCTCGAACTCATCGGCCCGCTCGCTCGTCTCGGCCGGAGCCAGCGCGAGCACCTGCGGTTCGATCCCCGCCTCCCTGAAGGCGTCCGATGCGCCCACGAGCATCTGCTCTGCACCCGAGCGCCGGAGCGCGTGGAGGACGTGGACCACGACCAGGGGACGATCAGGCGGCCGGATCGCACTCACGAGGCCCTCACCAGCGAGCCGCGGCTCGGTGCCATTCCGGAGCGAGGCCACCTCGCAGGTACCCGAGCGGTGGACACGAGGGCACGTCGCCACGCATGCGGGCTTCGACGAGCGCCCGGATGATCCGCACGATGAGCCCCGCCCGGTGCGAGTCAAGGTGGCGAACCTGCACCGCCTCGGCGGCGCGGTGACCGATCGCCGGGCCGTCGAGGGTGCCGTCGAGCACCGCGTCGATCGAACGAAATGCATCCGCGAGTCCGGAGAACAGGAGCCATTCGACCCCGTCCTCGAGGAACGCCTCCACTCCCGGCACGCGCTGATCGACCATCGCGACACCCGCCATCGCCTGGTTGAACACGCGGTTCGACGTGTAGAAGTCGCAGGTCGAGAGGGGAACGCCGCCGAACACGACCCGCGCCCGGGCGCAGACGTCGAGCTGCCGATCGAACGTGAGGGGTCCCTGCCAGACGGGCACTCCGTCCCATCCCGCCCCGAAGAGGCCGAACCTCGACCCGTAGCGGCGAGCGAGGCGCTCGACGTACGCGCTGCGCCGTCGCACCTGCCGCGAGAAGTCGCTCAGCGGATTGCGCACCGGATGACGGCTTCCGATGAAGACGACGTCGAAATCGGGCTCGACCGGGATGTGCGCCGGGCCGGACGCGAACCGGACGTCGCAGGCGCCGTTGGGCACGAGGGTGATCCGCCGCCCACCGGCACGCTCCAGGCGATCGGCCAGCCGCCCCATCGAGGTGGTGAAGGTGGCGTCGGCCACGCTCGCAGCACGGAGCAGCGATGCCGGCGGCGAGGCGAACGGACCACCGAACCCATCGCCACAGCTCGTGGTGACCACGGGAGCCTGGGGAAGCGCGCGGATCCGTTCGATCCACGGGCGCGGGTCGGGCGCCCCCGGAAGGTGGAAGTACTGGAGGTGCAGCGCGTTGGACCCGTGGGCGGTCATGTGATCGACGACGCTGGACCACAGGCGGACCCAGTCGTCGGAGGTACGGGCCGACCGGTAGGGAACGGCGTGGTATCCCGCGAGCTCCCCGGTCCCGACCATGCGCTCGAACGCGGTGTGGTAACCGATCTGGTCGGCCACCGTCGTCCCCTGCAACAGCATCGTGAGGTCGATCGAGGTCATGCGTGGTCCTCGTCCGTCTGCGGGGGGCGGGCGAGGCGCCGATCACGCCGACCGGACCATCGGGCGGCCGGACCGGCCGCAGCGGCGCGGAGATACGGGGCGACGAAGTGCTGCGCCCACCGGGCGCCCCCATGTCGGCGGGTGAACGCCCACCACTCCCGCGGGGGGAGGCCGTCGAACCGGCGTACCGCCCGCAGGCGCTCCATCGGACTCAGGGTCGGGTCCGACCATCGGGACTTGTCGCGGTTGAGGGTGCACGTCCCGAGGAGCCCGGGTGCCAACAGGAGCGCGAATCCCGCCGCGCGGACCCGGAACCCGAAGTCCATGTCGGCCATGTTGTGGGAGAACATCGGGTCGAGCGGCCCCACCGAGGCGCGGACGCCCGCCGGAACGAGCACCAGGTTCCCATTCATCGTGTCGAGCCACTCCGCCCGAGCTGACGGGACGACCGGACGGAGCCCGAGTAGCCGTCGCGGGTCCGGTCGCCGGTACCCGCCGTAGGCGAGGTCCCCGGTCACCGGATCGGCCAACGCACCGACGATCGCGGCCCGGTCCGCCACCGTCGCCGCGGTCGTCACCAGCGTACCGATCGCCCCGGCGGCGAGGTCGACGTCGTCGTTCAGCCAGAGCAGGTGGTCGGGCCGTGTCCCCCAGGCCGCTTCGTCCGCGAGCCGCATCCCGCCCCCCCAGTACAGCGACCCGGTGCCGTCGAGCACGTGGACGGCGGGGAACTCCCGCCGGACCGCGTGGCCGGTCCCGTCGGGACTGCCGTCGTCGACGAGGAACACCTCGCGCTCGACCCCGGGGTGCACCTGATCGGCGAGACTGGCGAGACACGCCAGGGTGGTGTCCCGTCGGTTGTAGCAGGCCAGGAGGACGCAGAGCCGGGTGGTCACGACGGGGTGGGCACCGCGACACGCCCGCGATCACCGGAGGCGACGGCGACCGGTGCCGCGAGGGCGGCACCGATCACGATGCCCATCTCGGGCCCGAGCTGGTATCCGACGCAGAACACGATCACGCTCCAGACCAGGGCGTGGAGCGCCACCGGGCCGACCCGGGTCCGCACCAACGCCCGAACGAGCAGGAGACCGAACAGGACCAGACCCGCCACACCGGTGATCAGGAGCACCGTCAGGTACATGTTGTGCGGCGATACGGTAACGAGACCACCACCGACGTACCGCCCGAATCCCGCCCCGGCCGGCTGGCCGATCAACTGGTCGCCGAGCGGACGCCGGGAGTAGTCCTCCAGCAGCACGCGCCAGCCCTCGATCCGCCATCCGAAGGTTCCCGAATCGGTCGAGACCGAGGAGGCTGCGGTCCCCACCGACTCCCGCAGACCACTCGGACCGACAAGCATCGCGAGCATGACCGCCACGACCCCACCCACCACCGAGACCCGCGCAATGCGCGACGCGCGCGCGCTGGAGAGCCGTCCGGCCCGCAGCGCGACCACGAGCACCCCGACCGTCGTCGCAACCAGCGCCGTGCGCTGCTGGGTCGCAACCAGCGCCAACCCACCGGCGCTCACGAAGAGCAGGTGTCGACGGGCACCGGACGCCATCGAGATCACGACCGCCTGACCGACGAGCATCGCCTGCGACGCGTTCAGACCCCGCGCTCCCGTCGCGGCAAAGGTCCCCAGCCCGTTGCGAAGCACGAACCACGCCGCCCACAGCACCAATCCGCTCGCGAGGATCCGCCACGCCCGCTCGACGGTCGGCCAGGCGTCGGCGCCGACGCACACTGCGACGAAGGCCACGGCGACCACGAACATCATCATCTCCCGACTCGCATTGAAGGCGCTCTGGATCCCGGAGAGATCGACACCACGGACCGCTCCCACACCGATGAGCACGCCGAACCCGGCGAGGATCAGCGGGAACCGCCGTCCGACGGCCACCTGCATCACCAGCACCGTCACCAGCACCAGCACGACCCCGTCCAGCAGGTACACGGTGATGGTCCGGAAGTTCACCGGGACCGTCACGCCGAGGCCCGCGAGCACACTCGCCAGCGCGAGGAGCCAGACGCCCAGCACCGGGCGCCGCCGGACCAGCACGGTCGCCTCGACGAGGAGGACGGCACCGATGCCGAATCGGAGGAGGTCGGGCAGGGCGGCGCCGGTCCCGGGCCCCATCGGTCTCAGCGCTTCGGCGGCGCCGGGGCCCGCCGGCGCGGGGGGTTCGGGACCGGGTTGCGGTCGGGAGCGTCGCCGTAGCCGGAGCCGTAGCCGTAACCGCCCGCATCCGACGACACGTCGTTGAGCACCGCCCCCAAGAGCGGGGCCTTCACCTGACGCAGGCTGCTCACGGCCCGCTGGATCGCCCGGCGGGACGACTTCCCGGCCCGGGCCACGAGGATGGTGGCGTCGACGATGCGGGCCAGGGCCATGGCGTCGGACACGGCCAGGACCGGTGGGCTGTCGACGATCATCAGGTCGATCGGGGCTACGAGCACGCCGAGCAGCTCGGCGAGGCGACTCGAGGCCATGATCTCGGCCGGGTTGGCGGGCACCGGGCCCGACGGCATCACGAACAGCCCGTCGACCCCGGCGACCCGACGCATGGCGTCGCGCACCGAGACGTCGCCGAGCAGCACCGAGGTCACCCCCACCCGGTTCGCGAGGCCGAAGTAGAGGTGCAGACGGGGTCGGCGCAGATCGAGGTCGACCACCACCACCCGCTTCCCCGCCCCGGCGAGCGACGCGGCCAGGTTGGCGGCGACGGTGGTCTTGCCCTCACCCGGGATTGCGCTGGTGACCTGGTACGAGGTGACCTGGCCGTCGAGCGCCCGGAACAGCAGCGAGGTGCGCAGCATGCCGATCGCCTCGGCGGCCGGGGACGTGGGCTCGTCGACGACCACGAGCCGATGCTCCACCTTCTCGCGGCGCCCCCCGAGGGACGGGACTTCGGTGAGCACCGGGAGGCCCGGACCCAGGATCCGCTCGAGCGCGGTGTGGTCCTTGACCGTGTCGTCGAGGTACTCGAGCAGGAGCGCGATGCCGACGCCGAGCAGCAGGCCGAGGAACGCGCCCAGCAGCGCGTTGCGCAGCGGCTTGGGCTCCACCGGCGCCGTCGGCACGTCGGCTTCGGCCAGGACGGCGGCCCCCCCGGCGTCGGCGAGGTTGGCCGACACCTCGAGGCGACCCTGCTGCTCCACGAGGTAAGCCCGCTGATCCTCGAGGGGAGCACGGCGGGTCGAGGTGGCGGGGAGCGCGGCGATCTGGGTGTCGATCTCGGCGATCTTCGACGTGACCTCATCGCCCGCCGCGATCAGTCGCTGCACGGTCGAGCCGAGGCGGTAGTCGACGTAGGCCTTGGCGTAGGCGTTGGCGTCGCGTGCCGCAAAGCTCGGGGCGCTGCTGCGCGCGATCACCCGAACCACGTCGGACTCGTCGTCGGCCACGATGCGCACCGAGACGGCGGCGCCGACCGCTTCGCTCGCGGCATCGGAGACGGTACGGCTCCCCAGGATCCGCACCTCGGTCTGGACGTTGCGGCGAGGGTCGTACCCCTGACCGATCACGAAGACCTGGTCGGAAGCCTGGCGGCCGATCAGCACGTCGGCACCGGCTTCGTAGACATCGGACTGGGTGAGTGAGACCCCGTAGGCGAGGGCGGCCACCGCGACCGTGGCCAGGACGACGACCCAGGCACGCCGCCGCAGGACCCCGAGGTAGAACCGGAGATCGACCGCGTCGTCGCGGGGTTCCATCGCCACGGATGCTACTCAGCCGTCCGGCCGGGCTCCCGACAGGGCCCCCGGCTCCCGAACACCCGGTCACGGGAGAGCGGCGCACCGCCGAGGAACTGCACGACGGTGCGCGCCAGGATCCACACGTCGAGCGAGAGCGAAAGGTGCGCGACGTAGTAGGAGTCGTACTCGGGCGCCTCGTAGATCATGGCGGCGCTCGCCACCGAGACCTGCCACAGCCCGGTGCAGCCGGGGAGCACCCGCGTCCGCTGGGCAGCGAAGTCGACCGGGTAACGATCGGCGAGCGCGGCCATCTCGGGTCGGGGTCCGACCAGGCTCATCCGGCGCACCGGCACCAGCAGCAGCTGGGGCAACTCGTCGATGTGGGCCGCACGCAACGTCCGGCCCCACCACGGGATCGGGTACCCGACGAGCGCGTACTTGTCGATCGCCGGGGGCACCGTCGTGGGCAGGGTCCGCAGCTTGGGGAACCGGAACGTCCGTCCTCGGTGCCCGATCCGCTCCTGGACGACGAACGGGGAGGCGCGGAACACGAGCACGGATCCGACAGCGGCCACCACGATCACCGGCAGCGCCACGAGGGCGAGCACCGATCCGAGCACGACGTCCATACCCGCCTTGGCCCACCACACCGGCCCGGAGCACGGTCTGGACCTGCTCATCGACGGCATCCCCGAGGCACCGGAGGCAGGGGACGAACCCGCGGACCGGGAGGGGTGGCCGGGGGCATCGCTCGGAGGGTAACTCGCCGGTGTAAGGATTCCATGAAGCGTTTGCTCCGGCTCCACTGACACCACTGGCTCCGGCGTCGCCCGCCCGTAGGGACGCCGAGGCGTCCTGATCCCTGCATCGCCCCGCCGGCCCCCCCCACGTCGAGCTGCTTCCGAAGCCATGCCTGCCCGCGCTCCGCCCCGCCCACCTGACCGGACCCTGACCGGGCGCTTCCGCCCGCTGGATCCGGTCGATCGGTGGCCTGCGCCCTGCGACGGACACACCGCCGGGTAGGTTGCGCCGAGCGTACCGCCCGACCCCTTGAATGTCGGACCTCACCGATCGCCGGACGGATTCTCCTACAGGGCAACCCGTGGACCGGAACCTTGCGACCCCGAGCACGGCCCGACCGCACACCCCGGGGACGCGCGCGGAGCGCCGGCGTCAGCGGGCCACCACCGCCCGGTCCGTCGTGGTGTGGGTGCTCGCCCCCGCAGCGGCGGTGACCGCAGCGGTGCTCCCCGGCCCCGAGGGAACCGGGATCGCGCTCCTCGATCCGATCGTCCGCGCGCTGCTCGTGCTGAGCGTCGCCTGGACGGCCGCCCGGGCCCGACCGGGTGCCTGGATCGCCGCCGCCGCGATCGCCACGGTCGGGGCGGCTGTCGGGCGCGGGGGAGTCGACCCCGTCGGTCTGGCCGTCACCGTCACCGTCGCCGTCGCCGGGCTGGGTGCCGTCGTCGCCGACCGGCGGCGAACCCGGGGGCGTCCCCGGTCCGTCCCGACGATCGTCGGCGCCGCCGCCGGCGTCGCGCTCACCCTGGTCGTCCTGCACCTCCCTGCGGGCGGGCCCTACGGCCGATCCGCACTGGTGGCGGCCGCAGTGGTGATCGTGCTCGTGGGATCGGGTGTGCGGCACTGCCCCCCGAGCCTTCGGCGCCGGATCGTGATCGGGATCGCTGCGTCGGGCGCGGCACTCGGGTGCCTGGTCGGCGCGTTCGCGATCAGTGCGGCCGTCGCCCGGCCGCACGCCGATGCGGGAGCCGAGGCCGCGCGAGCCGGGATCGACGCCGCCCGGGCCGGCAAGCCCCGCCGGGCCATCGCCCACTTCGACGAATCCCGTCGGCGCCTGGCCCAGGCCCGGAGTGTGCTCGACCGGCCGTGGGCCCGGGCGGCCGCGGTGGTGCCTGGTCTCGCCCACCAGGAACGGGCGCTGCGCGGGATGCTGGGCGACGCGGTGGATCTCGCCGCCGTCGGGGCCCGGACCGTCCGGGACGCCGACGTCGGCCGCATCCGCCCGGTCGACGGCCGCATCGACCCCGCCGCCCTGGCCGGGCTCGAGGCCCCGCTCCTCGAGATCCGGAAGACCCTGCGCGACACCGGCCGGAACCTCGACCGCCTCGAGGGCACCTGGCTCGTCCCGCCCCTGCGCAACGCTCGCACCGAGCTGCGGGTCGGGCTCGACGACGCGATCGACGACGCCGACGGCGCCCTGCTCGCGGCCCGGGCCGCCCCTGCGCTCCTCGGTGGCGCCGGGACCCGTCGGTACTTCGTGATGTTCACCACCCCGACCGAGACCCGGGGGGGCAGCGGCTTCCTCGGGAACTACGGGATCCTCACCGCCGACGACGGCCGCCTGGACCTCACCGAGTTCGGGCGGAACCTCGAGCTCACCGACGGCGGGGACCCCGCGCAACGCACCCTGACCGGGCTCGACGAGTACCTCACGCGCTACCGCACCGCGCGGCCGACCCGGGAGTGGCGTGACATCAACTTCACGCCGGACTTCCCGACCGTCGCCGAGGTGGTGCGTCAGCTCTATCCGCAGTCGGGCGGGACACCGATCGACGGCGTCCTCGCCGTGGACCCGCGCGCCCTGTCCGCGCTCCTCACCCTCACCGGTCCGGTGTCGGTGGCCGGACTCGACGAGCCCCTGACCGCCGACAACGCCACACGGATCCTGCTGCGCGACCAGTACACGGAGTTCCCCGCCATCGACGCCCGCACCGACTTCCTCGCTGAGGCGGCCCGGGCCGTGACCGACCGGCTCACCGGGGCGACCCTGCCGGGGCCGCGCGCCCTCGGAGCCCTGCTGGGTCCCGAGATCGCCCGCAAGCACCTGCTCTTCACCACATTCGACGAGTCCGGCAACGCCCTGTTGGACCAGTTCGGGACCCGAGGCGGGTTCGGACCCTTCCCCGGCGACGCGCTCGCGCTCGTCACCCAGAACCTCGGAGGGAACAAGATCGACCAGTTCCTCCACCGCAGCCTCGATGTGCGGACGACCCTCGACCCGGCCACCGGCACCCAGCGTTCCTCCGTGACCGTGCGCCTGCGCAACGACGCGCCGGTATCGGGACTCCCCGTGTACGTCATCGGCAACCGCTGGCGCCGCCCCCCGGGCACCAACATGCTCGTCGTCTCGCTCTACGCGCGATCCACCCTCGAGTCGGCCACCATCGACGGCGAGCCGGTTGCCCTCACGACCGGTCGCGAGGTGTTCGGTGTGTTCGACAACGTCATCGCACCGAACGCGATCGGGCGCGGGCCGGTCACGTTCAGCGCCGACCGGGAGCTCGGACTCGAGGTGTTCACCGGTGACCTCGAGATCGCCCCGGGCACAACCCGCGAGCTGCGCTTCGAGCTCGTCGGCCCGGCGGGGCTCCTGACCGGACGGACCCCACCGCGCTACCGCCTCGACCTCTGGCAGCAGCCGGTGGTCAACGCCGACCGGATCACGGTCTCGGTGGAGTCGACCGCACCGTGGGCGCTCACCGATCCGGCGGGAGGATTCACCGTCCGCGACGGCCGGGCGTCGTTCGAGGCGACCGTTCGGCGTGACCGCACCCTCACCGCCGCTCTGGATGGCCCCCCGATCCCAGCGCCGTGATCTCGATCGGCACCGCGGTGTCGCCGACCTGGAACTCCGACGGCAGGCGCTCGACCCCGGCCTCGTCGACGGTCCACCCGGGGATCCGGGCGCACAGCGCCTCGAGGATGATGACCCCGGCCTGGCGGGCGGCGTGGGCGCCGACGCAGAAGTGGATCCCGGTCCCGAAGCCGAGGTGACGCTCGGGGCGGCGGTCGACGTCGAAGCGGTCGGGGTCGGGGAACTCGCGCTCGTCGCGGTTCGCCGACCCGTAGAGGAGGATCACCCGCTGGCCGGCCCGCATGGGGACCCCGGCGACCTCGGCGTCGCGCACCAGGGTCCGGGTGCCGAACTGCAGCGGCACGGCGAGGCGCAGGACCTCCTCGAACGCGGCGGGCACCCGGGCGGGGTCGGCCGCGAGCACGGCCCGGACGTCGGGGTGGGCGGCGAGGAGGCGGGCACCGGCGCCGATCACCTTGGGGAGCGACTCGACGCCCCCGATCACCATCGTGGTGAGCTGCGTGGTGATCTCGACCTCGGTGAGCGGTCGCCCGTCGAGGTCGAGCGCGGCCAGGGCGGCGATCACCGGGCCGGGCGCGCCGTCGGCGAGCTGGGCGCGCACGTCGGCGCCGACCGTCGTCGCAAGCTCGACCATGGCCGCCTGCCCCGCCGCGCTGATCCCCGGGGTGGTGCCGTCGCGACGGGCGAAGGCGTTCACGAGCGCGGTCACGCGGTCGTGGTCGACGTCGCGCAGGCCGAGCTGGCGACAGGTCGCAGCCGTCGCCACCGGGGCGGCGAGGTCCCGCACGACGTCGAACCGACCCCGGGGGACGAGGGCATCGAGTCGGGCCCCGACGTCGGCCCGCACCGCGGTCTCGGTCCGGCGCAGGGCCCCGGGGGTGAACGCGGGAGCGAGCGCGCCGCGCAGCACGGTGTGCAGCGGCGGATCGAGCATGGAGAAGGTGGTGACGGGCGCGTCGGGGTCGGGACGGTCCGTGACCGGGGGCCCGTCGTTGTGGACGAGGAGGCGCTCCCGGTGGCTCACCGGGCCCTCGACGATCGAGAAGTCGGTCCGGTTCCGGCTCACCTCCCACACCTCGGCGAACCGCGGCAGCGCCACCGCGTCGTACTGGGGCAGTGGGTACGCGCGGCACGCGTCCCGCAGAGCCCGGTGCACCGGGTACGGGTCCGTCATCACATCGGGCCCGAACGGGTCGAAGCGGAGGTCGCCACCGGGGTCGTGCATCGCACCGGACGGTACCGCGCCCCCGACCGTCGGGGCCGCAGTAGCGTCCGGCCATGACCCAGGACCTCGCCGTCGCCGACGCCACCGCCCAGGCCGAGCTCGTCCGCAGCGGCGAGGTCGGCCCGACCGAGCTCGTCGACGCCGCGCTCGCGCGCATCGCCGCGGTGAACCCCGCCCTCAACGCGGTCATCCACGACCGCAGCGCCGAGGCCCGGGCCGAAGCCGTCGCTCCGCTCCCCGACGGGCCCTTCCGCGGCGTCCCCCTCCTCGTCAAGGACCTCGACGGCAACGTGGCCGGGACCCCGACGCACCTGGGCAACCGCCTGCTGCGCAACCTCGGGCACACGGTCGCGACCGACAGCCACCTCATCGCGGCGCTGCGGCGGGCCGGATTCGTGGTCGTGGGCAAGACCAACACCCCCGAGTTCGGGCTCCTGCCGACCACCGAGCCGCTCGCGTACGGCCCGACCCGCAACCCCTGGGACACCACGCGCAGCCCGGGCGGCTCGAGCGGGGGCTCGGCCGCCGCCGTCGCGTCGGGCATGGTGCCGGTCGCCCACGCGGGCGACGGCGGCGGGTCGATCCGCACCCCGGCCGGGCACTGCGGGCTGGTCGGGCTCAAGCCGGCCCGCGGCCGCACCTCGGTCGGCCCCGAACGGGGCGAGGTGTGGTCGGGCCTCGTGGCCCGCCACGTGCTCACCCGATCGGTGCGCGACTGCGCCGCGATCCTCGACGCGGTCTGCGGCCCGATGCCGGGCGACCCCTACGCGGCGCCGCCGCCCACCCGCCCGTTCGCCAGCGAGGTCGGCGCCGATCCCGGCCGGCTGCGCATCGGCCTGCGGACCGAGGCCCCCGGGGGGCTCGCCGCCGTCGACCCGGTGTGCGTGGCTGCGGCCGAGGACGCCGCCCGGATGCTCGAGTCGCTCGGCCACCACGTGGAGCCGGCCGGCCCCGCGACCCTCGACGAGCCCGGGCTGCTCGAGGCCTTCACCACCATCTTGATCACCGGCGTGGTCCACGACCTCGACGAGCTCGCCGGGATCGCGGGCCGACCGGTCACCGCCGACGACGTCGAGCCCCTCACCTGGGCGCAGTACGAGATGGGCCGCGCGGTCACCGCCGGGCAGTACGTCGCCGCCCTCGACCTGGCCCACCGCTGGTCCCGGGGGGTGGTGGGCTGGTGGCAGGAGGGGTTCGACCTGCTCCTCACCCCCACCAGCGCCGAGCCGGCGCCGGTCCTGGGCGACGTGTTCGGACCGCCCGAGGCGCCGTTCCGGGCGCTCGAGCGGGCGGTGCCGTTCGCTGCGTTCGTCGCCCCGTTCAACGTCACCGGCCAACCCGCGCTCTCGCTGCCGGGCTTCTGGACCGAGGCGGGCCTGCCCGTCGGGATGCAGCTCGTCGCCGACCAGTACCGGGAGGACGTGCTCCTGCGGGTCGCGGCCCAGGTCGAGGTGGCCCGCCCCTGGGCCGACCGGCGGCCCCCCGTCCACGCCTGAGGCCCCGGCCGGAGCCGCCCCAACCGTCGGTACGCTCGCCGCATCGACGCGCTCGCCCGCTTCTCCCCGCCCGTCCGGGCCTGGTTCCAGGCTGCGTTCCCCGCGCCCACCGAGGTCCAGACCGCGGGTTGGGCCGCGATCGCCGACGGTGGGCATGCGCTCCTGCTCGCGCCCACCGGGTCAGGCAAGACCCTCGCCGCGTTCCTGTGGGCGGTCGACGACCTCACCCGTGCGGCGACCCCGACGCAGCGCCGGGTCCTCTACGTGTCGCCGCTCAAGGCGCTGGCGGTCGACGTCGAACGCAACCTGCGCGCGCCGCTCGTGGGCATCGGGCACGCGGCCGACCGCCTGGGTGTGGGGGTGCGGGTCCCCACGGTGGCCATCCGCACCGGCGACACCCCGAACGACGAACGGCGCCGGATCCAGCGCGACCCGCCCGACATCCTGATCACCACGCCCGAGTCCCTCTACCTCATGCTCACGTCGAAGGCCCGCGAGGTGCTGCGCGACGTCGGCACGGTGATCGTCGACGAGATCCACGCGGTGGCGGGCACGAAGCGCGGGGCCCACCTCGCGCTGTCGCTCGAGCGGCTCGAGGAGCTCACCGCGACCCCACCCCAGCGCATCGGGCTCTCGGCCACCCAGCGCCCCCTCGAGGAGATCGCCCGGTTCCTCGGCGGCCGCACCGAGGCCGGGTTCCGCCCGGTCACCGTGGTCGACACCGGCTCCCGCAAGGACCTCGACCTCGAGGTCGTGGTGCCGGTCGACGACCTGCGTGAGATGGGGAAGGTGCCCGACGCGCCCGTCGACGCCGACGGCACCCTCGCCGTGACCCAGAGCATCTGGACCCACGTGCACCCGGCCCTGCTCGAGCTGGTGCGGGCGCACCGCAGCACGCTCATCTTCGTCAACGCCCGTCGGCTCGCCGAGCGCCTCGCCGCCCAGCTCAACGACCTTGCCGGCGAGGAGCTCCTGAAGGCCCACCACGGGTCCATCGCGCGCGAGCAGCGGCTCGGGATCGAGGACGCCCTCAAACGGGGCGAGCTCCGGGCGCTGGTGGCCACGAGCTCGCTCGAGCTCGGCATCGACATGGGGGCGGTCGACCTCGTCATCCAGGTCGAGTCCCCGGGCTCGGTCGCGCGGGGCCTGCAACGCGTGGGCCGCGCCGGCCACCACGTGGGTGCGCCGAGCCGGGGCCGGATCTTCCCGAAGTACCGCGGCGACCTGCTCGAGGCGGCCGCGCTCGCGCCCCGCATGACCGACGGCCTGGTCGAGGAGACCCGCTACCTGCGCAACCCGCTCGACGTGCTCGCCCAGCAGGTGGTCGCCGCCTGCGCGGTCGACGACTGGGACGTCGACGCGCTGCTCGCGATGGTGCACCGGACCGCCGCGTTCGCCGATCTCTCCCGCGACGCCTTCACCGCCGTGCTCGACCTCCTGGCCGGGCGCTACCCCTCCGACGAGTTCGCGGGCCTGCGGCCCCGCATCGTCTGGGACCGCACCGCCGGGACGGTCCGGGGTCGCGACGGGGCCGGACGGGTGGCGATCGCGAACGGCGGCACGATCCCCGACCGGGGCCTGTTCGGCGTGTTCCTGCCCGAGGGTGCCCGGGTCGGCGAGCTCGACGAGGAGATGGTCTACGAGAGCCGGCCCGGCGACGTGTTCCGGCTCGGCGCGTCGACCTGGCGCATCCAGGAGATCACCCACGCCCGCGTCGTGGTCACCCCGGCCCCGGGCGAGCCCGCCCGCATGCCCTACTGGCACGGCGACTCGCCGGGTCGGGCCGCCGAGGTGGGCCGGGCCGTGGGCGCGACCGTGCGTGACCTCGTGCACCGCGACCCCGACGACGCCCGGGCCCGGCTCGAGCGTGACCACCGGCTCGACCCCCGGGCGGCCCGGAACCTCGTCACCTACCTCGACGACCAGCGGCGGGCGACCGGTGTGGTCCCCGACGACCGCACCGTGGTGGTCGAGCGCTTCCGAGACGAGATCGGCGACTGGCGGGTCTGCATCCTCTCGCCCTTCGGCGCCCGCGTGCACGCACCGTGGGCGATGGCGATCGAGGAGCGTCTCGCCCGCCGGCTCGACCTCGACGTCGACATCCTCTGGAGCGACGACGGCATCGCGCTCCGGCTGCCCGAGGCGATCGAGGACCTCCCCGTCGACGAGCTGCTCGTGCCCCCCGACGAGGTCGAGGACCTCGTGGTCGCCCGCCTCCCCGCGACCGCGCTGTTCGCGTCGCGGTTCCGGGAGGCCTCGGCCCGGGCACTCCTGCTGCCCCGCCGTCGCCCCGGGGAGCGCACGCCGTTGTGGCAGCAGCGCAAGCGCGCCGCCGACCTGCTCCAGGTCGCGGGCCGCTACCCCGACTTCCCGATGCTGCTCGAGGCAACCCGCGAGTGCCTGCGCGACGTCTTCGACCTCACGGCGCTGCGCGAGGTGCTGCGCGGTCTCCAGGACCGCACCGTACGGGCGGTGGCGGTCGACACCCCGCAGGCGTCGCCGTTCGCGCAGTCGCTGATGTTCGGGTGGATCGCCGCCTACATGTACGACGGCGACGCACCGCTGGCCGAGCGACGGGCGGTGGCCCTCACCCTCGACCAGGAGCTCCTGCGCGAGCTCCTCGGCAGCGACGAGCTGCGCGAGCTCATCGACCCCGACGCACTGGCCTCGCTCGAGCTCGAGCTGCAGTGGCTGGCCCCCGACGGGCGACGGGTGCGCAGCGCCGACGACCTCCACGACCTCCTCCGTGACCTCGGCGACCTCCGCGACGACGAGATCGTGAGCCGATCGGGAGTTGACGTCACCACCCTGCTCGAGGGACTCTTGTCGGAGCACCGAGCGATCCGGATCCGGGTCGCCGGGGAGGCCCGGGTGGCCGCAGCCGAGGACGCAGCGCGGTTCCGCGATGCGCTTGGCGCCGCCACACCGCGCGGCCTCCCCGGCACCTTCACGGAGCCTGTCGCCGACCCGATGGCCGACCTGGTCGCCCGGTTCGCGCGGACCCACGGACCGTTCACCCCGGGCGAGGTCGCGGCCCGTCTCGGGTGCGCCGAGGAGCCGGTGCGACGCGCGCTGGAACGGCTGGAGGCCTTCGGGCGCGTGGTCACCGGCGCGTTCCGACCCGACGGCCAGGGTCAGGAGTGGTGCGACGCCGACGTCCTGCGCCGCCTGCGCCGCCGCTCGCTCGCCCGCCTCCGACGCGAGGTCGAGCCGGTCGATGCCGAGGCCTTCGCGCGCTTCCTCACCGACTGGCACGGGATCGGCGAGGGCCGGGGCGGGACCGACACGCTGCTCGACGCCGTCGCCCGCCTTCAGGGCGCGCCGGTGCCGGCGTCGGTGCTCGAGACCGACGTCCTCCCCGCCCGCGTCGACGGGTACCGGCCGGCCGACCTCGACGAGCTGCTCGCCACCGGGGAGGTCGTGTGGATCGGCGCCGGGGGTATCGGCGCCCACGACGGGCGGGTGACGCTGTGCTACCGCGACGCGGCCCGTCTGCTCGCGCCCGGCCCGATCGGCGACCCGCCGGGCGGCCCGGTGGTCGACGCGCTGCGCGCCCACCTCGGCACCCACGGCGCGTCGTTCTGGCCCGACCTCGTGCGCGCCGCCGGGACCGCCGACGAGCGGGCGGTGCTCGCCGCGCTCTGGGACCTCGTGTGGGCGGGCGAGGTCACCAACGACGGTCTCGCTCCCCTGCGGGCGTTCCTCGGCGGGCGGCCCCGGGGCGGGAGCGCCCCCCGCGGCCGCCCCCGCCCCGGACGGCTCACCCGGCTCGGTCCCCCGGCCGGCGCCGGCCGCTGGTCGCTGGTCGCCACGCTGCGCGCGCCGACCCCGTCGCCCACCGAGGTTGCGGCCGCGCGGCCACCCCAGCTGCTCGAACGCCACGGGGTGGTCACGAGGGAGGCGGTGCGGGCCGAGGGCGTGCCCGGTGGGTACGCCGGCGTCTACCCGGCCCTGCGCACGCTGGAGGAGGCCGGGCGGGTCCGGCGCGGGTACTTCGTCGCCGGGCTGGGTGCAGCCCAGTTCGCCCTCCCCGGGGTCGCCGAGCGGTTGCGGGCGACCCGGCCCGAAGGACGCGCCGCCCCCGTGGTGCTCGCCGCCACCGACCCCGCGCAGCCGTACGGCGCCGCCCTCCCCTGGCCCGACTTCCCGGCGTTCCCGGTGTCGCCCGTCCCGCCCGGCCAGACCGGCGAACCCGCGGGCGACGACGACGCCGGGGGGGTGGCCGGCCCGGGAGGGGCGCGGGCCGGACGTCCGAGCCGGTCGGCGGGTGCCGTCGTCGTGCTGCAGGGTGGCGCCCTGGTCGCCCACCTCGACCTCCGTGCGCACCACCTGCGCACCACGGCCGGTCCCGGGGACCCCACCGACGCGACCGACCCCACCGACTGGGTCGGGGTCCTCGCCGACCTCGTGGCGCGCGCCCCCCGGCGGCGGCTCGAGATCCAGCGGGTGAACGGGGTCCCGGTACGCTCCACGCCACTCGGGGCCGCGCTCGACGCCGTCGGGTTCGTCCCCACCCCGCGCGGGGTCGTGCTGCGGGGCTGATCCCGACCCGGTCCACCGGGTCCGTCCCGTCCCCGGGAGCGCCGTGCGCCTCGCCCTCCGAGAGATCCGCCGCACCAAGCTCCGGTTCTCGCTGCTCGCGGGTGCGGTCGGCCTGCTCGTCTTCCTGATCCTGTTCCAGTCGACGCTGCTGAGCACCCTGCTGTCGTTCTTCTCGGGGGCGCTCGCATCGCAGTCGGGCACGGTGGTCGTCTACAGCGAGGACGCCCGCAAGAACCCGGAGGGCTCGATCCTGCCGCTCGCCACCGTCGACGCGGTCGCCGCGGTCCCCGGCGTCGGGGCGGCGGGCCCGTTCGGCGTCGACACCATGACCGCCCGGGCGGGCGGTGCGGAGCTCGACGTCGCGCTGCTCGGCTACCGCCTCGACGGCCCCGGCCGCCCGACCACGCTGGTGTCGGGTCGTCTTCCCCGCGACGGCGGCGAGGGCGTGGCCTCCAACATCGACGCCGACCGGGGCTTCGCCGTCGGCGACACCGTGCGCATCGTGGGCCCCGACGGGACGCTGCCGATCCGGATCGTGGGCCTGGCGCGCGACGCCCGGTTCAGCGTGCAGCCCGGGGTCTTCGTGTCGTACGCGACGTTCGAGGACGCGTCGCGGGTCAAGAACCCCGACGCCCTCGCCATCCTGCCGTCGATGGTCGTGGCCACCCCCGACCGGGGCGTGGCCCCCGCGGTCGCCGCCGCGCGGATCACCCGGACCGTCGACGGCGTCGACGCCCTCAGCCGCGCCGACGCCCTGACGCAGCTCCCCGGAGTGGCCGCAGTCAACAGCTCGTTCTCGATCATCCAGGGCCTCGCCTTCGTCGTCGTCACCCTGGTGGTGGGCATCTTCTTCGTGATCCTCACCGTGCAGAAGGCCGCCGCCCTCACGCTCCTGCGGGCCATCGGCGCGTCGTCGGGCCGGCTCGTGCGCTCGTTGCTCGCGCAGGTCCTGCTCGTGATGCTCGGCGGGATCGTCGTCGGCGCCGGGCTCCTGCTCCTGGCCTCGCTCGGCTCCAGCCCCAGCTTCCCCATCGGGTTCGACGTCGGGATCGTGGTGACCCGCGGGGTCGTGCTGGTGGTCCTCGCCGCCGTCGCCTCGCTGGCCGCGATCCGCCGGGTGCTGCGCATCGATCCCATCGCGGCGACCGTCCCGGCCGGGGTGGAGCGGTGAGACTCGCGCTGCGCGAGCTGCGACGGAGCCGACGCCGGTTCGTGCCCACGACGGGCGCGCTGGCGCTGCTGGTCGTGCTGCTGCTGATGCTCGGGGGCCTGCTCGACGGGCTCTACATCGGCAGCACCGGCGCGCTGCGGTCCCAGGACGACGAGCTGGTCACCTTCGACCGCTCGGCGCGTGAGTCCACGCTGCGCTCGCGCATCGAGCCCGACACCCGCGCCGCGATCGAGGCGGTCCCCGGCGTGCGGGGCACCTCGGGCTTCGGCATCGCGCTGGTCGGGGCCGACGTGCCCCGCACCGACGAGCTCGCCGACGCCGCGGTCATGGGGTACGAGGGCCGGGTCGGTGGCGTGCCCGCCCCGCCGGCGCCGGGGCGGGCGTGGGCCGACCGGTCGCTCGAGGCCCGGGGCGTGCGGGTCGGCGACGTGCTGCGGGTGGGCCCGACCCGGATCCCGCTGCGCGTGATCGGCTGGGTCGACGACACGAACTACCTACAGCAGGGTGGACTGTGGGTGGAGCCCGGCACCTGGCGGACGGTGCTGGCCGAGTCCCGGCCCGGCGCCGCCGTGGGCGACGACGTGTTCCAGAACGTCTGGGTCGACGTCGCCCCCGGTGCCGACCCGGCCCGGGTCGCTGCGGCGATCGACGCCGCGACCGGGACCACCCGGACGATCACCCGGGCCGAGGCCGTGCTCGCCCTCCCCGGGATCCGCGAGCAGAACGCCACCTTCACCCAGATCATCGGCGTGACCTTCCTCGTGGCCGGCCTGGTGGTCGCGCTGTTCTTCGCCCTGCTCACGCTCGAGCGCACCCCCATGCTCGGGGTGCTCAAGGCACTGGGGGCGTCGTCGCGTCAGCTGGTCGGCGCCCTCATGACCCAGACCGTCGCGGTGACCGTCATCGCCTTCGTCACCGGGGGCGTGATCGCGCTCGGGCTCGACCGGCTCATCCCGCCCGAGGTCCCGCTCGTGGTCACCCCGGACCGGGCGGGCTTCGTCGCCGTCGGGGTGTTCGTGGCCGCCGTGATCGGCGGGGCCGTGTCGCTCCGCCGGATCATCCGCATCGACCCCGCCTCCGCCATCGGCACCGGCACCTGAAAGGACCCTGCATGCCCGCCCTGGTGCTCCAGAACGTGCGCAAGACCTACCCGTCCGGCGACAGCGAGATCGTGGCGCTCGACCGGGCCAACCTCGAGGTGCCCGACGACCAGATCCTCGCCCTGGTCGGGCCGTCGGGCTCGGGCAAGACCACGCTGCTGTCGATCGCGGGCGGGCTGCTGTCGGCGACCGAGGGCCACGTGGTGGTGGGTGGCCACCACATCACCGAGTACTCCGCAAAGCAGCTCACCGCGTTCCGGCGGGCCGAGGTCGGCTTCGTGTTCCAGACCGTGAACCTCGTGCCGTTCCTCACGGCCCGCGAGAACGTGATGGTCGCGGCGGAGCTCGCGGGCGGGGCACCCGAGAAGGCGGCCCGGGCCCGGGCCGACCAGCTGCTCGAGGAGCTCGGCCTCGCGCACCGGGCCGAGAACCTCCCCGCCCAGCTCTCGGGGGGCGAGCGTCAGCGGGTGGCGATCGGCCGGGCGCTGATGAACGAGCCGAAGCTCATCCTCGTCGACGAGCCGACCTCGGCTCTCGACACCACGCTCGGCAACCAGGTGATGGCCCTCATCGTCGGCGAGGTGAAGGCCCGCCGGACCGCGGCGATCATCGTCACCCACGACACCCGCATGACCCACTACGCCGACCGCACGGTCGAGATCACCGACGGCATCCTCGCCGCCTGACCCTCCCCTGCGGGTGGGGGCGGGGTGCCTCAGCGTCGCGCGATCAGGGATCGCGCCGCGTGGAGATCCGCCCCCGGGAACAGGCGCCGCATCTCGGCGGCATCGAGCAGGTTGGTGTCGTCAACGAGCGCCTCGACGTAGACCGGGTCCGGTCGGGTGATCCAACCCCAGACGGTGAGATTCCGGAAGAGCCGCCTCTGCCAGCGCTTCGGGAGGTAGTTGACGAACGGGGTGAGCACGTGCGGATCGAACGGGAAGGCCCGGTTCGGGGTCTGCACGAAGTACCGCCGCCCCACCCGGGCGATCTCCCGGGCGACGGCGTCGTGGTCGGCCACGTGCTCGATGACCGAGTTGGAGAAGACGATGTCGAACGCCCCGTCGGCGAAGGGGAGTCGGGTGGCGTCGGCGACGATCTGACGCATGGTCGTCGACCCCGGCGCAAGGTTGAGGAGGGTCACGTCGGGCACGACGGGAAGGAGGTCCCAGACCTGGGGAGTGCCGCCCACGTCGAGGACGGTCGTCGACCGGGTGATCCCTGCCCACTCCGCGAAGTACCGCATCCGCCGGCGGCGGGTGATCCGCAGGATCGGACGCCAGACCCGCTCGATCCGATCGTTCACGGCACCAAGCGTAACGCCGGGTGCCCGACTTCCCTGTTTGGACGTGTGCGGGGCCCCTGGCCCCGGCACACGTCCACACGCGAGCGGGTCAGGCGGTGAGACGGAACTTGGCGATCACCAGGCCGGCGCCGACCACCGACGCCGCGATCAGCCCGGGACCGGCGCCGGGGCCCCAGCCGTCGCCCCAGCCCGCCAGCGTCCACACCACGGCACCGACCACCCAGGCGACCATGCCGACGAGCATCGCGGGCTCGGCCTTGCGGATGACCAGGGCGGCGACGAGCAGCACGACCAGCTCCACCGGGAAGAACACCGGGAACACGGCCAGGATCGACCCGCCGGCGGCGGCGACGCCCTTGCCGCCCCCCCGGAAGCCCGTCCACACCGGGGCCACGTGGCCGGCGATGGCGGCGGTGGCGCCCAGGTAGGCCCCGGCGTCGCCGGCGATCAGCCAGCCGAGCAGCGCGGCGAGGACCGCCTTGCCGCCGTCGAGCAGGATCACCGCCGCGCCCCAGACCTTGCCGACCGAGCGGATGGTGTTGAACCCCCCGGGGTTGCCGCTCCCCGTCTCCCGGATGTCGACGCGGCCGCGCGTGGCGAGTCGGGTGACGAGCACCGCGTTCGGGATCGTCCCGAGCAGGTACCCGACGACGACCGCCGCAAGTCCGGCACCCACCCCGAGCATGTGACCGTCAACCACGAAATAGGTGGCTGGTCGTCACATGCTCGGATGCGGGGGCGGAGGATCCGGGTCAGCCGCCGGAGACGTCCTGGGGCCGGGCCCGGCCGGCCGCGATCCAGGGCATCATCGCCCGGAGCCGCTCACCGACCTCCTCGATCTGGTGCTGCGCACCCCGGCGCCGCAGCGCGTTGTAGACGGGGCGACCGGCCCGGTTCTCGAGGATCCACTCCTTGGCGAAGCGCCCGGTCTGGATCTCGTCGAGGATCTGACGCATCTCGGCCCGGGTCTCCTCGGTGACGATGCGCGGGCCCCGGGTGAGGTCGCCGTACTCGGCGGTGTCGGAGATCGAGTAGCGCATGTTGGTGATGCCGCCCTCGTAGATGAGGTCGACGATCAGCTTCACCTCGTGCAGCGTCTCGAAGTAGGCCGACTCGGGCTGGTAGCCGGCGTTCACCAGCGTCTCGAACGACGCCATGATCAGCTCGGTGAGGCCACCGCAGAGCACGACCTGCTCACCGAACAGGTCGGTCTCGGTCTCCTCCTCGAAGGTGGTGTCGAGCACGCCGGCGCGGGTCGCGCCGATCGCTCGGGCGTAGGCGAGCGCGGTCTCCTTGGCCTTGCCGGTCTCGTCGGCGTGTACGGCCACGAGCCCGGGCACCCCGCCCCCCTCCTCGAACGTCCGGCGCACCAGGTGGCCCGGCCCCTTCGGCGCGATCATCCAGACGTCGACGCCGTTCGGTGGTGTGATCTGACCGAAGTGGATGTTGAAGCCGTGGGCGAAGGCGAGGGAGTTGCGCTCCGAGAGGTTCGGCGCGATGTCCTGCTCGTAGATGCGGGCCTGCTCGGTGTCGGGCAGGAGCACCATGACGATGTCGGCCTCGCGGACCGCCTCGGCGATGCTGCGCACCCGGAGCCCGGCCTCCTCGGCCTTGGCCCACGACGACGAGCCCTCGCGAAGCCCGACGACGACGTCGACCCCGGAGTCGTGAAGGTTGCGGGCGTGGGCGTGACCCTGGGATCCGTATCCGAGCACGGCCACGGTGCGTCCCTCGAGGAGGGCGGCGTCGGCGTCGGCGTCGTAGTAGATCGTGGCAGGCATGGTGTGCGGTCCTTCGTGATCGGGCGTGCTCGGGGAGCACGAGGGTAGTTCAGCCGGTCCGGGTCCTCACGGCCCGCAACTTGGCCGGGCGCCGGGCCAGCTTCGGCAGGGCCACGCGACCCGTGCGCTGGAGCTCCAAGATGCCGAACGGCTGGAGGAGAACGGTCATCGCGTCGAGCTTCTCGGGGGGGCCGGCCACCACGACCGTGAGGGCGTCGTAGCCGACGTCGTCGATCTTGGCCTCGAAGATCGAGGCCAACTCGGTGATCTGGGACCGGGCCTCGGCGGTGGCCTTGACCGTCACCAGCATCAGCTCGCGCTCGACCGCGTCGGCCGGGGCGAGCTCGACGATCTTGATCACCGGGATCAGCTTGTTGAGCTGCTTCGTGACCTGCTCGATCGGGGCCGACTCGGCGTCGACCACGATCGTCATCCGGCTGAAGCGCTCGTCCTCGGTCGGACCGACCGCGAGCGAGTAGATGTTGAACCCACGTCGGGCGAAGAGCCCGGCGACCCGGGTCAGCACGCCGAACTTGTTCTCGACGAGCACGCTGAGGATGTGGTGCTGCACGGACATCGCCCGCCCCCTCAGTGACCCGACGCGTGCGGGTCGTGGGCCGGGTCGAGGATCACCTCGTCGTTCGAGGTCCCCGCCGCGATCATCGGGTACACCTTCTCGCGGTAGTCGGTGCGGAAGTCGATGACCACCGGGCGGTCGTCGATCTCGTTGGCCTTCTGGATCGTCGGCTCGACGTCCTCGGGCGTGTCGACGCGGAACGCCACGCAGCCCATGGCCTCGGCCCACTTCACGTAGTCGGGGAGGTCGGGCGAGAGGTACACCTCGCTGTAGCGCTCCTCGTAGAACATCTCCTGCCACTGGCGGACCATGCCGAGGTAGGCGTTGTTGAGGATGGCCACCTTCACCGGGATCCGCTCGGCGCTCGCGGTGACGAGCTCCTGGGCCGTCATCTGGAAGCAGCCGTCGCCGTCGACCGCCCACACCATGCGCTCGGGCTTGCCCACCTTCGCGCCGATGGCGGCCGGCACCGCGAAGCCCATCGTCCCGAGACCGCCGGAGTTGACCCAGGTGTAGGGGTGGTTGAACTTCCAGCGCTGCGAGGTCCACATCTGGTGCTGGCCCACGCCCGACGCGACGATGGTGTCGTCGGGGGAGTTGTCGCGCAGCGTGTCGATGACGTACTGCGGCTTGAGCGGGCCGTCCTCGAACTGCTCGTAGACGAGCGGGTAGCGGGCCTGCCACTCGCGCAGCTGCTCGCGCCACGGGTCGATCACCGGCCAGCTCCGCTTGCCCTTCTCGGCCCGCACCGCCTTGACCAGCTCCTCGATCACCACGCGGCAGTCACCCACGATCGGCACGTCCGGCCGGCGCACCTTGCCCAGCTCGGCCGGGTCGATGTCGACGTGGATGATCCGGGCGTCGGGTGCGAACGCGTCGAGCTTGCCGGTGACCCGGTCGTCGAAGCGCGCGCCCAGCGCGATCAGGAGGTCGGCCTTCTGCATCGCGGTGATCGCGGTGTAGTTGCCGTGCATGCCGGGCATGCCCAGGCACTGCGGGTGGTCGTCGGGGAACGCACCCCGGGCCATGAGCGTGGTGACGACCGGGAACCCGGTGAGCTCGGCCAGCTCGCGGAGCGCCTCGGCGGCCCGGGCCTTGAGGATGCCGCCACCCACGTAGAGCACCGGACGCTGGGCCTCGCCCATGAGCCGGGCGGCGTCCTTGACCTGCTTCGTGTGGCCCTTGGTGGTCGGGCGGTAGCCGGGCAGGTCGACGGTCTCGGGCCACTCCCAGTCCATGAGCTGGTTCGACACGTCCTTGGGCACGTCGACGAGCACCGGACCGGGCCGACCGGTGGTCGCCACGTGGAAGGCCTCACGCACGATGCGGGGGATGTCCTGGGCGTCGGTGACCAGCCAGTTGTGCTTGGTGACCGGCATGGTGATGCCGACGGTGTCGCACTCCTGGAACGCGTCGGTGCCGATGACCGCGTAGGGCACCTGCCCGGTGATCATCACGAGCGGGATCGAGTCCATGTACGCGTCGCACAGCGGCGTGACCACGTTGGTGGCGGCCGGGCCGCTCGTCACCATGGCCACCCCCGGGCGGCCGGTGGCGTGGGCGTAGCCCTCGGCCATATGGCCCGCGCCCTGCTCGTGGCGGACGAGGATGTGACGGATCGACGAGTCGATGAGCGGGTCGTAGACGGGCAGGATCGCGCCGCCGGGGAGGCCGAACATGACCTCCACCTGCTCCAGCTCGAGGCTCTTGATGAGGGCCTGGGCTCCGGTGATCTTCATGGCTCGCTCGCTTCGGTCGGGGGGACTCGGGTTCCCTGGATCGGCTCCGTGCGCCGGCGGGCGGATTCCCGGCCCGTGACGTACGAAGCCCCTCGCCAGGGCGAGGGGCGGAGAGCGCACGGACGCGTGGAGGCGCCGTGCGCTACGTGACGACTACCAAGAGGTTGGTCGACAGGAGGTGGATCGGGCGGGTCATCGATGACCATTGTGGCCGGTGTGACCCCGGTCCCGCAAGTCATCTCGTGGTCCCGGCGGCGGCCGGGAGCCCGGCGGCCCGTCAGTGCTGGTGGACGGGGCAGGAGTAGGTGGTGCGGCCCCCGACCGTGCGCCGCAGCATGGGGGCGCCGTCCCGGGGGCAGACCGCCCCGGGGACCCGGCCGGGCATGTGGTCACCGGTGTGGGAGCCACCCCGGCGGCCGAGCGTGCGCAGCGTCGACCGGATGGCCCGGTGCAGCCCGGCGACGTCGTCGGGGCCGAGGGTCCGGGCGGGGCGGGCCGGGTCGATCCCCGCCCGCCACAGCGCCTCGTCGGTGAGGAGGTTCCCGAGGCCGGCGATGCGGGACTGGTCCATGAGCACCGCCTTGACCGGGGCGGCGCTCGGGGTCACCACAGCGGCGAGCCGGGCCCGGGTGAGGGTCAGGGCGTCGGGACCGAGGCGGTCCTCGTCGGGGTCGAGCTCCACCGCGCCGAGCCGCCGGGGGTCCCGGAGGTAGAGCGTGCCGCCGTCGGCGAAGCGCAGCCCGAACCGGCGCCAGGCCGGCTCGTCCCGGTTGCTGGCGTAGAGGAGCGGGTCGCCGGCCCCGTCGCCGTCGACGAGGATCCGGCCGCTCATGCCGAGGTGCAGGCCGAGCACCGGACCGTCGGCGCTGGTGTCGACCAGCAGGAGCTTGCCCCGCCGGCGGGCCTCGGTGAGGGTCCGCCCGGTCAGGGCCCGGCGGACCCCGGTCGGCGTCGCGCCCCGCTTGCAGAACCAGGCGTCGGGCGCGTGCACCGACGCGATCTCACGGTCGAGCGCCGCGGCCGCGACCAGCGCCCGGGCCTGCTCCGCCTCCAGGATCTCCGGCATCGCCCACCTTCAGCGTTTGGACGCGTCGCGGGCGCAGGGCGCCGCGTCCGAACAACGGGGTTCAGAAGTTGGTGATCGCGCCGACCTCGGCGCCCTGGGCCAGCTTCGCGTACTTGGCCAGGAACCCGGTGACGTAGCGCGGCTCGAGCGGGGCCCAGCCGACCTTGCGCCGCTCCATCTCGGCCTCGTCGACCAGGAGGTCGATGGTGTGGGCCTCGGCGTCGATGACGATGCGGTCGCCGTCCTGGACGAAGGCGATCGGCCCGCCGTCGACGGCCTCGGGGGCCACGTGCCCGACGCAGAAGCCGTGGGTGCCGCCCGAGAAGCGCCCGTCGGTGATGAGCGCGGCGTCGGCGCCGCGGCCCGCCCCCTTCATCGCCCCGGTGACCGCGAGCATCTCGCGCATCCCCGGTCCGCCCTTGGGGCCCTCGTAGCGGATCACGACGATGTCGCCCGCGTTGATCGCGCCGGCGAGGATCGCGTCCATCGCGAGCTGCTCGCCGTCGAAGACCCGGGCCAAGCCCTCGAAGCGCGGGTGGTCGATGCCGGCGACCTTCACGACCGACCCCTTGGGTGCGAGGCTCCCCCGCAGGACGGCGATCCCACCCTGGACGTTGATCGGGTCGGCCAGCGCGTGCACGACCACGCCGTCGGGTGCGGGGGCGTCGAGATCGGCGAGGTTCTCGGCGATCGTCTTGCCGGTGACCGTGAGGCAGTCGCCGTGGAGCAGCCCGGCCTCGAGCAGCTCGCGCAGGACCACGGGCACCCCGCCGATGCGGTCGAGGTCGGTCATGTGGAACTTGCCGTGCGGCTTCATGTCGGCGATGTGGGGCACCCGGGCCCCGACGCGGTTGAAGTCGTCGAGGTCGAGGTCGACCTTCGCCTCGAACGCCAGCGCGAGGAGGTGCAGCACCATGTTGGTGGAGCCGCCCAGCGCCATGCCGATGGCGATGGCGTTCTCGAACGCTTCCTTGGTGAGGATGTCGCGCGGCTTGATGTCCAGCGCGAGCAGGTTGAGCACGGCCCGGCCACTCTCGTAGGCGAGGTCGTCACGCCGCCGGTCGACCGCCGGGGCCGAGGAGCTCCCCGGCAACGACAGGCCGATCGCCTCGGCCACCGACGCCATGGTGTTGGCGGTGAACATCCCGGCGCACGACCCCTCGGTCGGGCAGGCCCGCTTCTCGATCTCCCCGAGCTCGTTCTCGCTGAGGGTTCCTGCCGCGCACGCCCCGACCGCCTCGAACACGCTGACGATGTCGAGGGCCTGGTCCTTGTAGTGGCCCGGGAGGATCGACCCGCCGTACAGGAACACCGACGGCAGGTTGAGCCGGGCCGCGGCCATCATCATCCCGGGCAGGCTCTTGTCGCATCCGGCGAAGGTGACCATGGCGTCGAGGCGCTCGGCGTGCATCACGCACTCGACCGAGTCGGTGATGATCTCGCGCGACACCAGCGAGCCCCGCATCCCCTCGTGACCCATCGAGATCCCGTCGCTGACGGCGATGGTGCAGAACTCGATCGGGAAGCCGCCGGCGTCGCGGACGCCCTCCTTGGCCCGCTTGGCCAGGCGGTCGAGCGGCATGTTGCAGGGGGTGACCTCGTTCCAGGAGGAGACGACGCCGATCTGGGACTTGCCCCAGTCGCCGTCGGTCATCCCGATGGCCCGGAGCATGGCCCGGGCGGGGGCCCGGTGCATCCCCTCGGTCACTTCACGGCTGCGGGGCTTCATGTCGCTCATGGGCCGCAGCGTACCGGCGGGGCCCGGACCCAGGCCCCTCGCGCCTCTCCAACCGGTTCGGCCGTTCCGGCCTACGCTGGGTCCCACCACCGCCGTCCCGGGGGGACCAGATCATGACGGTGCAATCCCGAACCACGACCGCCGCTCCGCTCACCATCGCCGCCGCCGTGGCCGACCGGGGCCGTGTGGTCGACCACACCTTCGCCCGCAACGGGGAGCCCGCTCCCCCTCGGCTCGCCTGGTTCGTCGACGGACTCGCCCGGGCGATGCGCGCGCGCGGATACACCGAGGTCGGCGAGCCCGGACCCACGGTGCAGGTCGTGCTGCACGCCCTCGACGCCGACGAGCCCCGGCCCTACCGCCGCAAGAACGCGCCCACCTTCGTGGTCGCGCTCGGGTACGTCCCCGAGCCGCCGACCGATCTGCTGCGCACCGGGTACCCGCTGCTGGTGCAGGGCCTGGCCAACCTCGCCGTGCTGGTCAGCGACGGGCCCACCGGCCCGATCGCCTCGTTCGTAACCCTGGAGCAGGGCACCTACCGCGTCGACCACGCGGGTGACGACGGGCAGTTCTTCACCGCCGTGCTGGAGCGGGTCGAGCCGCTCGCGACGTCACGCCTCGTGATCGCCAACGAGTTCCTGCCCGACCTCCCCGAGGCGCTCTGGTCGGGCGACGACCAGACCGCGCAGATCACCCGTGCGGGCGAGCGGCTCGGCGCGCTCGACCTCCTGCCCGCCGCGTTCCCGATCGAGGAGATCCTCTCCGAGCGCGACCTGCGCCACGTGAAGCTCCTCTACGGGATCGGGGGGCTGAGCTACGGCAACGTGAGCGCGCGCCGTCTCCCGCCCACCGAATCGGCGTGGGGGCCCGAGTTCTGGATGAGCGCCAGCGGCGTCGACAAGGCGAACCTGCGCGAGATCGGGCGCGACATCCTCCTCGTGCGCGGCTACGAGCCGGCGCGTAACTCGATCATCCTGTCGATCCCGCCGGAGGTGAAGCCCAACCGGGTGTCGGTCGACGCGATCGAGCACTGGATGATCTACCGCGAGCACCCCGACGTGCACGCGATCCTCCACGTGCACGCCTGGATCAAGGGCACGCCCGCGACCGAGATCAACTACCCGTGCGGCACCGTGGAGCTCGCGACCTCGGTCGCCGACCTCGTGCGCCAGGCCCCCGACCCGACCCGGGCGGTGGTCGGCCAGAAGAACCACGGCCTCACCATCACCGGTCACTCGCTGGACGAGATCTTCGCCCGCATCGACGGCCACATCGTGCGCGCCGTGCCGATGGACTGACCCCGCGGTGTTTGGACGTTTCCAGGGGCCATAGGCCCCGGAAACGTACGGACAAGAAAGGGTCAGGCGAGGCGCTCGTCGAGGAGGGCGTTGAGGAGCTGGGGGTTGCCCTGGCCCCGGAGGGCCTTCATGCACTCCCCCATCAGGAAGCCGCGCTTCTTCTTCTTCGCCTTGTCGTCACCGCTGCGGTACTCGGCGACGGCGTCGGCGTTGGCGGCGAGGACCTCGTCGACCACGGCGGCGAGCGCGCCGGTGTCGCTCACCTGCTCGAGGCCCCGCTCGGCGACGACCTGGGCCGGGCGTGTGGGCGCCCGCAGGCACTCGGCCAGCACGTCCTTGGCCTGGTTGCGGGAGATCGTCCCGGCCGCGACCAGCCCGACCAGCTCCGCGAGCCCGTCGGGCGCGAGCGGGAGGACCTCGATCGACAGGCCGGTCTCGTTGAGGTGGGCCATCACGTCGCCGGTGCACCAGTTCGCCACGTCACGCGCAGCACCGTCGCGCAGCGCGTCGACCGCGGCGGCGGCGAAGTCGGCGAGCCCGTCGACGTCGACGAGCACCCGGGCGTCGGCCTCGGAGACCCCCCAGTCGGCGACCAGCCGGGCCCGGCGGGCGGCCGGGAGCTCCGGCACCGCCGCGGCCGCCGCAGCCCGCATCTCACCCGACGGCGCGACCGGCACCAGGTCGGGCTCGGGGAAGTAGCGGTAGTCGCTCGACCCCTCCTTCGTGCGCATCCCGTGGGTGCGCCCGTCGGCCTCGTCCCAGTGGCGGGTCTCCTGCACGATCCGCTCGCCCGCCTCCAGCGCCGCGATCTGCCGCTCGATCTCGAAGTCGATGGCCCGACCGAGCGACCGCAGCGAGTTCATGTTCTTGATCTCGACCTTGGTCCCGAACGCCTCGGTGCCGACCGGACGGACCGACACGTTGGCGTCGACGCGCATGGAGCCCTCCTCCATCTTCACGTCGGAGACGCCGAGGGCCTTGAGCACCCCGCGCAGCTCGCTCACGTAGGCCCGGGCCTGCTCGGCGGTGCGGATGTCGGGACGGCTCACGATCTCCATGAGCGGCACGCCGGCCCGGTTGTAGTCGACGAGCGAATAGTCGGCCTCGTGGATGCGGCCGCCCCCGCCCATGTGGGTGGTCTTGCCGGTGTCCTCCTCGAGGTGGGCCCGCTCGATCCCGATGTGCACGCCGTCGACCTCGATGGACCCGTCGACGAGGATGGGCTCCTCGTACTGGCTGATCTGGTAGTCCTTCGGCATGTCGGGGTAGAAGTAGTTCTTCCGGGCGAAGATCGACTCGTCGGGGACCCGGAAGCCGAGCGCCGCAGCGAAGCGCAGCGCGTACTCGACCACCGCACGGTTGAGCACCGGGAGCGAGCCCGGCAGCCCGAGGCACACCGGGCACACGTGGGTGTTGGGCGCCGCCCCGAACTCGTTGGGGCACCCGCAGAACAGCTTCGTCGCAGTGGCGAGCTCGACGTGGGCCTCGAGCCCGATGACCGCCTCGTACCCGGACGTGGTCACGACGCCCGCTCCTCGAGCGCCTGCATCACCCGGAACATCGTCGGCTCCTGCTCGGCGTCGACGAGCACCTGGACCCCGACCGGGAGCCCGTCGCGCCCCGTCCCGAAGGGCACGCTCGCCGCTGCGTGGCCGGCCAGGTTGGTGGGGATCGTGCACACGTCGGACAGGTACATGGCCAACGGGTTGTCGGCCTTGGCCCCGAGGGGGAAGGCCACGGTCGGCGAGGTGGGCGACAGCAGGGCGTCGAAGCGCTCGTACGCCCGGGCGAAGTCGCGGGTGATCAGGGTGCGGACGCGCTGGGCCTTGCCGTAGTAGGCGTCGTAGTAGCCCGCCGACAACGCGTACGTGCCGAGCATGATCCGGCGCTTCACCTCGGGGCCGAAGCCGACGTCGCGGGTGCGCGCGTTCATCGTGGCGACGTCGTCGCCGTCGACGCGCAGGCCGTAGCGCACGCCGTCGTAGCGGGCGAGGTTCGACGACGCCTCGGCCGGCGCGATCAGGTAGTACGCGGAGAGCCCGTACACGACCGACGGCACCGACACCCGCTCGACCGTCGCACCGGCGGCTTCCAGCGCGGCGGCCGCCCGGCTCACGGCGTCGCGCACCTCGGGCTCGACCCCCTCGGCGTCGACGAGCTCGTCGATCAGGCCGACTCGCAGCCCGGCGACGCCGTCGCGCAAACCGGGGCCGAGGGCGGCGGGCACCCGGGGCGACGACGTGGAGTCGAGCGGGTCGGGACCGGCGATCACGTCGAGCAGCAACGCCGCGTCGGCGACCGACCCGGCGAACGGCCCGATCTGGTCGAGCGACGAGGCGAAGGCAACGAGTCCGTAGCGCGACACCGCGCCGTAGGTGGGCTTCACCCCGACCGTGCCGCACAGGGCCGCGGGCTGGCGGATCGAGCCACCGGTGTCGGAGCCGAGCGCGAGCGGAGCGAAGCCGGCCGCCACCGCTGCGGCCGAGCCCCCGCTCGACCCGCCCGGGACCCGGGACACGTCACGGGGGTTGCGGGTGGGACCGAACGCCGAGTTCTCCGTCGACGAGCCCATCGCGAACTCGTCGAGGTTGGTCTTGCCCGCCACCACCCCACCGGCGGCCACCACACGCTGCACGACGGTGGCGTCGTAGGGGGGCCGCCACCCGGCGAGGATGCGCGACGAGCAGGTCGTCGGCACCCCCCGGGTGCAGAGGTTGTCCTTGAGTGCGACGGGAACCCCGGCCAGCGGACCGGGGTCCGCACCGGACGCAACCAGCGCGTCGACGGCGTCGGCCGCGGCCCGGGCCTCGTCGGCGAGGACGAGGTTGAACGCGTGGACCTCCGACTCGCGGGCGTCGATGCGGGCGAGGTGCTCCTCGAGCACGTCGCGCGCCGTCCGGCGCCCCGCCCGCACGGCGGCGGCGATCTCGGTCGCGGCACTCACGACGGGTCGAGGATCCGGGGGACGCGGAAGCGGCCGTCCTCGGCCACCGGCGCGGCGGCGAGGACCTCGTCGCGGTCGAGCGACGGGCGCACCGCGTCGTCGCGCAGCACGTTGCGCAGCGGGAGGGGATGGGCCGTGGGCGGCACGCCGTCGAGGTCCAGGGCGGCGACGTCGGCGGCGTGGTCGAGCACGGCCGCGAGGTCGGCGGTGAGGCGCTCGACCTCGGCGTCGGTCAGCGCGAGGCGGGCGAGACGGGCGACGTGCTCCACGTCGGCGCGCGTGATCGGGGCGGAGCCGTCGGTCATCAGCACCGGAGTCTACGGCGCCGTCCCCCACTAGATTCGGGCCGTGGCCAAGTACCCGTTCCTGAGCGACGACTGGTTCGCGATCGTCGACCGGCTGGTCGAGGACATGGGCGCCGAGGCTCCGGCCCACGCCGACCTCGTGATGAACCTGGTGGTCACCGACACCCCCTACGGGGCCGAGAAGCACCTGCACGTCGGCGCCCGCGACGGACGGGGCCACTGGGGGATCGGGCACGTCCCCGACGCCGATCTCACCGTGACCACCGACTACGCCAGCGCGCGCGAGATCCTGCTGTCGGGCGACCCCCAGGCGGGGATCAACGCCTTCATGGGCGGCAAGGTCAAGATCCAGGGCGATCTGGCGAAGCTCCTGAACCAGGCCCAGGTCGGCGGCGCGCCGGCCGGCGCGACCGCGCTGGCCGAGGCGATCCTCGGCATCACCGAGTAGCGCCACCGCACCCGGCAGCCCCGAACGCTCAGCCGCCTCGGCGCCGCGCCCGCAGCACGCGCCCCACCCGGTTGGGCGGCCCGAGCCCGAGGGTGGCGCCGATCCCGAGCACGGTCACGACCGCCCCGGCCAGGAAGGCGGCCGAGAACGCGGCCATCGTCGGCGGACCCCCCACCGACGACCCCACCAGCACCGCCTGCATCGTGGCGATGCCCATCGACGTGCCGAACGCCGCACCGAGGTTCACCGCAGCGCCGGCGGCCCCCAGGTCGTCGTCGGGAGCCTCGTTGGTCACCGCGGCGACGGCAGGCGGCCCGATGAGACCGAGCCCGACGCCCGACACGAGCAGGCCGGGGAGGATCCACCAGTAGGAGGCGTCCGGGGTGAGGGCCGCGAGCATCACCATCGACGCGGCCACCGCCACCATCCCGGTCGTGGCCATGCGGCGCCCCCCGAACCGGGCCGCGAGGTACCCCGCGCCCGGGCCCATGGCGGCCAGCGCCACCGCGCGGGGCGCGACCGCCCACGCCACCATTGCAGCGCTGTAGCCGAACAGCCCGGGCTCGGCGAGCATCAGCGAGGTGATGAAGAACCCGCCCATGTAGGCGAAGTTCCCGCAGAAGCTCGCCGCCACCCCGGCGGTGAAGGGGCGTCGACGGAAGAGCCGCACCGGCACGATCGGCGACGCGACCCGCAGCTCCACCGCGACGAAGGCGACGAGGCACGTGACCGCGAGCAGCGCGACCCCCACCATCGGGGCCGAGCCCCAGGCCCACGTCCCGACCGGCCCGCGATTGAGCAGGAGGATCACCGATCCGAGCCCGACCACCGAGAGGATCGTGCCCCCGAGGTCGAAGCGGGCCCGCTCGCCACGCGACTCGCGCAGGACCAGCCAACCGAGCACCAACGCGACGAGCGCGAACGGGAACTGCCCGAAGAAGAGCCAGCGCCATCCGAACGCCTCGATCACGAGGCCGCCCAGCACCACCCCGACGAGCGGGGATCCCGCCGCAGTCGCCGACCACCAGCCGTAGGCCTTGACCCGCTCCTCGGGCGGGAACACGACGGCGATCAGGGCGAGCGACGACGGCACCACCGCGGCGCCCCCGATCGCGGCGACGGCCCGGAACAGGATCAGCCACCCCACCGACGGCGCGAACCCGCACGCGAGCGACGCGGTCGCCGAGACGGCGAAGCCGATGCACCACACCCGCCGCCGCCCGCTCCGGTCGGCCACCTTGCCGAAGGCGGGGACGAAGATCGCGCGGAAGAGGAACGGCGCCGAGACGACCCAGGTGATCGCCGCGATCGACGTGCCGAAGTTGCGCTGGATGAAGGGCACGGCGGTGGTGAGCGCGGTCACGGTCAGGCCCGTGGCGAAGAGGCCCGCGCACACCGCGACCAGCACCCACCACCGGTAGGCGATGGCTCCGTCGCGTTCCTCCCCCCCCCAGGGCCGCCACGAGCCCCCCTCCAGCTCGCCGTCGGGCACCAGCCCGCTCGACGCGACGCGCTTCACGCGGGCTCCACGCGGAGGACGGGGCGGGCGGCCCCCCGGTCCCGGAGCCCCGCCGCCGCGACCACGGCCCCCGCGGCAGCGATCCCGCCGACGACGAAGGCGGCCGAGAACCCGTTGCCGCCCAGCCCGACCGCGGTCAGCGACATCGCCTGCATCCCGGCCACCGCACCGATCTGGGCGATCATCTGCTGGGCCGCGTTGCCGACCCCGAGGTCCTCGTGGGGGATCGCGTTGGCCGCCACGGTCACGAGGCTGGGCGATGCCGCCCCGTTGGCGAGCCCGCCCAGGGCGAGGCCGGCGAGCACGAGCCCGAGCACGCCCCAGGCCGCGCCGGCGAGGAACGTGCCCATCGCTGCGACGAGCAGGACCGAGCCCACCACCGCGCAGCGCCGCTCCCCCACGTTGACCGCGACGTAGCCGACCACCGGCGCCGCGATCGCGAAGACGAGGGGGCGGATCACCATCGCGAGCGACGCCTCGGCGACCGAGAGCCCGAACGCCTCCTGCACCAGGACCGGCGTCACGATGTAGCCGCCCATGTAGGCGAAGCTGAACAGCCACTGGGCGGCGACCGACGCCCCGAAGTTCCGGGTGCGCAGCAGCCCGGGCGGGATCAGCGGCACCTCGACCCGGCGCTCGACCCGCGCGAAGGCGAACCCCGCGACCGCGGCGACCGCCAGGAGCACGAGCAGGATCGGATCCGCGCCGACGGTGCCCACCAGCTGCAACGCGCCGAGCCCGCCCACCGTCGCCAGCGCAAGCAGTGCCGCCCCCCACCAGTCGATGAACGCACGGGCCCGCCGGGTGGTCTCGGGCAGGACCCACGCCGCGATCACGACGGCGACCGCGGCCAGCGGGGCCTGGACCGCGAAGATCGCCCGCCACCCGACCGCGTCCACCAGCGGCCCGCCGGCGACGAGGCCGAGGACCGGTGCGGCCCCGGCGACCAGCGACCACCACCCGATCGCCTTGGCCCGCTCGGCAGGGACGAAGGCGTGCATGATCATGGCCATCGACGCAGGACCGGTCGCGGCCCCGGCCAGGGCGGCGACCGTCCGCAGCACGATCAGCGACGGGGCGTCCCAGGCGAAGGCGCTGGCTCCGGTGGCGACGGCGAACCCGGCGAGACCGAGGAGGTAGACGCGCCGGTGCCCGTGGACGTCGCCGATCTTCCCGAGCACCGGCATCGCGAGGGCATAGGCGAGGAAGGGGCCGGTGACCACGAACACCAGCTCCGACGGCGCAGCGTCGAGGCTCGACGCGACGTCGGGCAGCGACACCGTGAGGATCGTGACCGAGAACCCGGTGGCGAAGCCGCCGGCCATGACGACCGCGAGCACGAGCCAGGGCGACCGGCGGTGCGGGCGGGGTGCAGCGCGGCGGGCCCGCCACCAGGCCGGCCAGGCGACGGTCGGCTCCTCGCCGGTGAACTCGACCAGGAGATCGGGCTCGAGGTCCGCGGACTGCGGCTCGTCGCGCGCGACGCCGTGGTCCTGCTCACCGTCGTCCGGGCCCTTCACCGATCCTCCGTCGTCCGGCGGCGGCGCCTGGACGCGCCCCGATCGTAGGTCCGGGGCGTCCGGCGGCCCCGGTCCGGCACTCGGGACCGGCGACCGGACCGGCGACGGTTCGCGCCGGACCTAGAGGAAGAGGGTCACCCGTGCGCCCTTGCGCACCCGGGTCCCGGCCGCCGGATCGGTGGCCCGCACCCGGCGCCCGGGGGCGTAGTTCTCCACCACCGGCACGAGCCCGGCGGCCTGGAGCTGCTGGCTCGCCGCCTCGACGGTGAGCCCGACGAGCCCGGCCGGCACGGCGACGAGCTCGGGCCCCTTGCTGACGTTCAGGGTGACCGTCGACCCCCGGGGGGCGGGCGCGCCGACCGCAGGGGTGGCGCCCACCACCCGGCCGGCGTCGGCCTCGTCGTCGAACACGTCGGCGCGCGCGACGCCGAAGCCCCGGGCCCGGAGGATCGCGGCGGCCTCGTCGAAGGTCTTGCCCGTCACCTCGGCAGGCACCGGCACCGGGGCGGGGCCGTCGCTGACCCGCAGGCGCACCACCGACTCCGGAGGTGCGGTCGCCCCGGGGGCGGGATCGGCCCCGAGGACCCGGTCGACGGGCGCGTTCTCGTCGTAGGCGCGCGCCACCTCGACCACGAAGCCGCTCTGCTCGAGCCGGGCCTGGGCCTCGGCGAGGGGGAGCCCGATCAGCCCGGCCGGGACGGTGACGGGCGGTGGGCCACGCGACACCACGATCCGCACGATCCCACCCTCGCTCACGAACGCGCCGGCGGCGGGCCGCTGCGCGACGACGAGGCCGACGACGTCGTCGCTGCGCCGACGCGTCACCTCGAGCCGCAGGCCCGACGACGCCACCGCCGAGGCCGCCCGCTCCTCAGCGAGGCCCACGAGGCTCGGCGCCGCCACCGGCGGGCCGGACCCACCGAGCGCGGAGGCCGCGAGCGCGCCCGCGGCCACGAGGGCGGCGAGCACGACGACGGCGACGACCACGGGCACCCTCCGGTGGCTGCCCGGGGGCCGGCGCGCGTGCGCCCCGGCGGGGGCGGGGACGCCCGGATCGGCGGGCGGGGCGGCGGGGACGGCGGTCGTCGGGCCGGTCGGGGCGACCACGGGCGCAACGGTCTCCGTGGCCGCGGTCCCCGGGCGCGCCACGGGCGCGATGCGGGTCGGCGCGGGGTCGTCGACGGGGTCCCCGAGCCCGGGCAGCACCAGCGGGGGCGGCGGGCCGATCATCCGCCCGGCCGCGGCGAGCGCAGCCGCGAAGGCGGCGGCGTCCGGGAAGCGGTCGGCGGGATCGGGCTGCCCGGCCCGGGCGAGCACCTCGCCGAGAGGCCCGAGCCCGGCGGGGACGGTGAGGGGGCGGCGGGCCCGGCCCAGGACGGTGGCGACCGGGGTCTCGCCGACGTCGGGCACCACTCCGGTGACCGACTCGATCAGCACGACCGCGAGGGAGTAGCAGTCGGCCCGACCGTCGACCGGACCGCCGTCGGCCTGCTCGGGCGCGGCGTACCGCAACGTGCCCACGGCACCACCGTCGACCTCGGTCCACCCCGCCTCGGCCAGGGCCCGGGCCAGACCGAAGTCGGCGACCCGGGCGGTCCCGTGCGCGTCGAAGAGCAGGTTGGCCGACTTCACGTCGCGGTGCACGATCCCGCGGGTGTGCGCGTGGTGCAGGGCGGCTGCGACCTGCCGACCGACGTGGGCCGCCTGCGCCGGGTGGAGGCGTCCGCCGCGATCGATCAGGGTTCGGAGGCTGCCCCCGGTGAGGAGCTCGAGCACGAGGAACGGCATCCCGGCGTCCTCGCCCCAGTCGTAGACCGCCACGATGTTGGGGTGCTGCAGCGCGGCCGCGTGCTGGGCCTCGCTGCGGAACCGCCGGAGGAAGCCCTGGTCGTCGGCGAGCCCGCCGTGCAGCACCTTGACCGCGACACGGCGGCGCAGGCGGACGTCGTCGGCGACGTACACCCGACCGGACGCCCCCGATCCGACCGCACCGAGCAGACGGTACCGACCGGCGAGGACACGCCCGGCCAGACCGGCGACGGCGGAGCTGGCCACCGTTTCGACGGTACCGGCCGGTCCCGCCCCGGTCGCGGCACGGTCGGTCGCCCCGGCGCGCGCCGGACCCCGACGGGGGGCCGGTACCGTCACCACCATGACGTCGCCGCCGTCCCCGTCGCCCCGGCCGCCGCTGGTCGCGCACCCGGGACGGGTCCTGACGGTCGTGTGCACCCTCGGCGTGGTCGTGACGCTGCTGATCTGGGGCTTCTCGTCGGCCGAGACCGAGACCGGCCTCACCCGCAATGCG
>Ga0194129_10001111_pt1 | contig 46192 bp, 33 predicted proteins | sample TA2KigCa35mmetaG_FD_150862 | JGI IMG/M metagenome (GOLD analysis project Ga0194129, IMG submission 150862) | Freshwater microbial communities from Lake Tanganyika, Tanzania - TA2015038 Kigoma Deep Cast 35m | ecosystem: Environmental > Aquatic > Freshwater > Lake | place: Tanzania: Lake...
GGTTTCGTCCGAGCGTGGGCGTGTCGAGGTCGAGCGGGCATGCGAGGCGCACCTCGAGGGACGTGCTCGCCCCCCACGCGAAGCCGTCGAAGATCCGCGGCGCAACCATGAGTGGTACGGGCGGAGTCTCGAGGACGAGTCGTGCTCGCGGCCGGGCCTCGCGACGGCTCGTCGTCGTGCCTCCGAACACGCTCACTGGCAAGCTCCGCGCTCGTTCGACGCTCGCACCGCGTGTCCGTCACGCCAGAGGACGGGCACCGCTTGTCGCACCTCGCGAAGGAGCTCGCAGCGCGGCCGCTCGAGCGCGCGAAGGTCCCAAGCGAGGCCGTCACCTCGTTGCGTTGTGGCGAAGAGCGACCCTCGGACAACGACGAGCTCCGTCACCGGGCCATGAAGCCTTCCACGCTCGAGGCGGCGCACGTCGTCGGCAGCCCAGAGGGCCACGTCGCCGCCGCCAGTCCCTGCAATCCACGTGTCGGCGGGTCCGGGGACGATCCGAAGAACGGGGCTCGCGGTGGTTCCATCGAACTCGACGACGGCGGGCCCGCCAAAACTCCGGCGTTCGATGTGTCCGTCGTGGTAGCCGACGACCAGCGTGCTCCCGCGCGCGGCGAGCGCGCTCACCCTGCCTTCGACAGGAGCGCTCTGCGAGCGCTCGAGGGCTCCGTCGAGGAGGGTGACTTCCCGCGCGTCGGCGACGAGGAGGCCCGTGTCCGCCTCGCCGATGGCGGTGAGGTCGCGTCGCTCGAGCGTCTTCGTGGCTCCGCTCGCGAGGCGCGTCACGCCCCGCTCGCCGAGCGCGTAGCACCCTTCGACGGTGGCGATGACGACTCGACCTCCCCCGACCTCGGCCTTACCGCGCACGCGGTCTGTGGCGAGCTCGTGCTCCTCCAGCGTCCCGTCGGTTCGCAACACGCAGAGGATCTTCCCGTCGCGGCTCACGGCGCTCGCTTGCGCGTCCTCGAGCGCCTGACCCCAGCGGGTCCCGGGTGCCGCGAGCGGCTCCCCGCTGGCCGTGGTCCAGCCTCGCTGCGAGCGGATCGCTACGGTAGCGTCGAGGCTCGGCACCTCGGCGGCTCGTGCCTCGGCGAGGGGGACCGTGCCTCGCGTGAACCAGCGTGGCCTCCACCCGTCGGTGTCGAAGAGCTGCACCGTCGTGTCGTCGCTCGCCGTCACCGCGAGCGTTCCGTCCGTCGACAAGGCCACCGTGTTGACCTCTCCTGCGTGCGCGTCGACGAGCTTCGTCACGCCCGCCTTGTCGATGATGCGAATGGCTCCGTCGGCGCACGGCGCTGCGAGCCATCGCCCCTTCGCCTCGTACTCCATCCCGTAACAGCGCACGCCGGCCGCCGCGATCTCCTTCGTCTCGCCGTTCTCGAGGTCGACTCGGACGATCGCGCCGTCTGCGCATGCGACCGCGACGGCGGGCTCGAGCGGGTGCATCGCTGCGCCGTAGATGCGGCCGCGCGCGAGGTCGTGGTCCTTCGTGAGCTTCCCCTCCGCGAGATCGAAGATGCGGACATGGCTGTCATGCCCAACCGTGGCGACGCGGAGGCTCAGCCGATCGAACACGATCCCTCGGATGCGGTCGCGCCCTTGCGCGAGGAGCTTCGTGCTGCCCGACTCGAGGTCGATCGCGAGGATCGCTCCGTCGTGAGCGCCCGCTACGGCCGTGCGCCCGTTGGGTGCGATCGCCAACGAATAAATGGAGCTTTTGTGCGATAGCAGCACGCGCTCCGGTGCGCCTGCGGACGTCCACTGGCGGACGACGCCATTGCCGTCGCCCGTGAGGATCGTCCTTCCGTTCGGAGCGATCGCCACGGCGTTCAGGGGAACGGCGCTCGCCTCGCTCGCGTGCCGCACGGCGCCCGTCTTCGCGTCGCGGATCACGAGCCGCCCGTCGTTGCCTGCAGAGACGAGCCAACTCGCATCCGACGCCAGCGCTGCTTGGTTGACCGGTGAGTCATGCCCACGCACGGCGGCCGAGGCTTCGCGATCGAGTCGAAGGACGAACGCCTCCTCGTTCAGCGTCGCGACGGCGACGCGCGCGCCGTCGGGAAAGAACGCGACGTCGGTCGAGGCGCTCGGCAACGTGTAGTCGCGGAGCTTCGCTCGGCGGTCCACGTCCCACACGACCACGTGATGGTCGTCGCTCGTCGACGCGAGGCGCGTGCCGTCGCTCGAGTAGACGACGCGATAGAGCCCGGAGGAGTGCCCGGCGAGGCGCGCCACCTCGCTCTGCTTCGCGAGGTCGTAGAGCCTCACCAGGCCGTCGAAGCTGCTCGTCGCGAGCTCGGCGCCGTCGGGGCGGAAGGCCAAGCCATACACCGTGTGCTCCTCGCCCACGAGCTCACCAGCGGGCTCGAGCGTCCCGGCCTTCCAGATTCGGACACGGCCCTTGGCGTCACCGCTCGCGATCCGCTCGCCGTCGTGGCTCCAACCGATGCCGCGGATCGGCGCGTCGTGCGCGGCCTTCGACAGGAGCTCGCGACCATCGCGGACATTCCACACGCGGATCTCGCCCGCATAGCTTCCAGCCAAGAGCCGCTCGCCATCGGGCGAGAAGCGCGCGGTGTGGATGGCGTCCTTGTACCCCTTCAACACGTGGGTGGTGACAAGCCGCTCGGCATCCCAGATACGAATCGTGCGATCGAGGCTCGACGAGGCGAACCAGCGCCCGTCGGAAGACGCGGCGACCGACAGGATCTGGTCGGTGTGGCCTCGTAGCGCGCGCCGCTCCCGAGTGACCGCGTCGAAGACGTTCACGACGCCGTCGCTGCTCCCCAACACGACGCGCGCCCCATCGGGAGCGACGGCGACACCAAAGGCGCGCCCGCCGACCGTCGCCGACCACTCCACCGGATTCTCGGAGGCTTGGCGCCAGAGCAGCCGGGCCGTGACCGAGTCGTCGATCTCGAGCGCCTCACGGATCTTCGCGCGAGCTTCGAGCGCCTGGCCTTGGACGAGGGCTGCGCGTGCGCCCTCGCGCAGCGTCTCGGCGCGCCCGCGTTCGGCTCGATCGCGCTCCTCGGCGATCGTGAAGCCCGCGAGGATCGAGCTCACCGCGATCGCCGCCGCGACGAGGAAGGCGCTCACCACCACGAGGCGTCGTCGTCCGCGTCGACTCTTTTCGATGTGCTCGCTCGCGTGGACGAAGTCCCGAATCGACGCGGGGAGCTCGGCCGACGTGCGGGTGACGAACCTGCGAGCCTCGGCGAGCGCATCGCCTCGCCATAGCTGCTCGTCGCTCGTGCCTCGATCGAGCCACAGTCGGGCTGCCTGTTCGAGCTGGGCCATGACCACGACGTCCTCGTGGGACTCCTCGACCCAGCGTCTCAGCGTCCCCCACGTACGAATGAGCGCTTCGTGGGCGAGCTCGATGACCGTGGCCGAGCGCTCGTCGAGCCATTTCGTCGTCGAGAGGAGCCGCGCCTCGATGAGCTGCAGGACGATGACGGGCCCGTCCTCCCCGAGTCCCTCGAGGAGCGCGTCCCGGGCCACGACCTTGCGCGTCCTCTCAGGCGTCACGAGTCGAAGCAGCATCCGTCGCGTGGTCGCGACCTGCGCCTCCGTCATCCCCGCGAGCACGCCATCCGCGTGACCGGCGAGCGCACCCGCGACGCCGCCGAGCTCGTCGTAGGCGGCTCGCGTGAGGAGGCGGCGCTCGCGATCCCGCTTCGTCCAGAGCAGGTTCGCGGTGAATTGCAGGAGCGGCAGGCAGTTCGGCTGATCGTGGACGGCCTCGACCATTTCGCGGGCGAGCGAGCCGTCTTCGAACCTGTAATCCCGTGCGCGCAGCGGCCCTGTCAGGACTTCCTCGAGGGCGCTTGCGTCCGGACGCCGGAGCAGAGTGACGCGCCCAAGGGCGGAGCCGACACTCGCCGTCACCGCCAAACGACCGAAGAAGTCGTCGCGGATCGTGAACACGACGCGCACCGGCTCGAGAGGGTCATCGATCGTCGTCGCGAGCGACTCGACGAAGGTCTTGACCGTCTCGTCGTCGAGCCCCTGCGTGAAGAGCTCCTCGAGCTGGTCGACGAACAGGAGGACGCGGGTGCCCCGCGCCTCGGCGAGCGCGCGGAGCTCGAAGCCAAGGTGCCCCGGGTTCTCGTGGAGGCGCGCCGCGACCTCGAAGAGATCGCGGCGAAACGAGCCGCTCGTCGACATCTTCACGGTGGTCTGCTCCACGCGTCGCTCTTTGCGGGCGGGGGCCTCCGCCGGTGGGACGAAATGCTTGCGCGAGAGGCGCTCGGTCATCGTCTCGTGGTCGCCCGGTGAGACCGTTTGCAGCTGCGCTCGCGGTCGCGGGTCCGGGGTTACGGCAGCGGGCTTCACGACGCGGGTCGGCGCTTCGAAGGCCTGACGCTCCTTCAGCGAGGGGTTCGAGGTGTCTTCCCCTTCGACGAGCCGCGCCGCGAGCGAGGCGAACGGATCTCGCCCGATGCGGATGGCGATCACCGTCCAGCGCTCCTGCTCGAGCAAACGCGGCACGACGCCTGCCTGTACGAACGAGCTCTTCCCCGAGCCCGAGGCCCCGACGACCGGCAAGATGCAATCGGTGCGAACGCGCTCGACGAACGCCGCGATCTCTTGCTCACGACCGAAGAAGATGTGCTCGTCGTCGCGGGTGAACGGGGCGAGGCCACGGAACGGGCTCGCCCCCTCGTCGCGGGGACGGCGGGTCACGCTCACCATCGCCTGCAAGCGGTCGACGAGGCTCGCGGCGGTCGGACGATGCGCGAGGCTCTTTTCGAGGCAGGCTGCGACGAGATCATCGACCTCGGCGGAGGCGGACACAAGCTCCCGGACCCGCGGTGCCGCGCTCGAGCTGCACACCTCGACAGCCAGCTCGTGCAGGTTCGTTGGGTGATAGGGGAGGCGACCCGTCAGCATCGCGAACAGCACGACGCCGGTCGCCCAGACGTCGGTCGCCCCCGTGCAGGGATCCTCCAGCCATTGCTCGGGTGCCATGTAGGCGGGCGTTCCGACCCCGAACGTCTTCGCGGCGAGCTCATCGATGGCGGAGCGCACGCCGGTCGCGACCGTCTCCTCCACTCCTTGAGCGCGGGCTGCGGGGTCCTCCGGACGGCCCATCACCTTGGCGAGGCCGAAGTCGAGCACCCGCACGCGGCCGTCCTGACCCAGGTGCACATTGCCCGGCTTGAGATCGCGATGAAGCACCCCGTGTCGGTGCGCCTCCGCGAGCGCTTCGGCGATCGCGAGCGCGATGCGGAGGGCCTCGGCTTCGCTCGGGAGCCGCTGACGCATGCGCTCGAGCAGCGTCTCGCCTTCGAGGTACTCGAGCGCGAGGTAGGGGCAGCCCGCATACTCGCCGACGGCGTAGATCGTGACGATGTTGGGGTGACTGAAGCGGGCCGTGGTCTGCGCCTCGACGAGGAAGCGCTCGCGCATCGTGGCGGACTGGAAGTGCCCTGGCGCGACCACCTTCAAAGCCACGCGGCGTCCGAGCCGGAGATCACGGGCGGCATAGACCTCGCCCATCCCGCCGCGGCCGACGAGTCGCGTGATGCGGAAGTGGTCGACGACCGTCCCTGCGGCGAGCGTCTCGTCAAACTTCGACGAGGGCGCCTCGGACAGCGGTGCTTCGGCGTCGTGCTCGTCGACCTCGGGGGACTCCATGCGCGAAGCGCCGACTATATCTCGCTCTGAAACGGGCTAGGGGTGCGTTGCGAGTACCGTTCGAACACCGCTGGCGTGTCCCGCGACCAGCTCGTCGAGTAGCCTGCCTTGGTCGTGGGCGGGAGGCTCGATCCGCGCCAGCAAGCGGACCGTGGCCGCGATGTCGGCGAGGTGCCCCGGTGCAGCGAGCGGAATCCAGCCTCGGGCCGCGATGCTGCGGCCGGCTGCGACGAGCCACACTCGACCGGATTCCGCCGAGTCGCCATGGTCGGCGAAGCTATGGTCTCGGCCATGATCGGTCGTGACGACGAGCAGCGTCTCGTCGCCCGAGCGCTCGCGCTCCTCGAGGGCGCGCGAAAGCCGCCCGACGACCTCGTCTGCGCTTCGCAGGGCTCGGAGGTACTCGCAGTAGTTGCCGTGATGCGCATGCTCGTCGGTGTCTCCGAGCCCGACGAAGAGAAACGCGGGCCGTCGCTCGTCGAGCACGTGAAGCGCGACCTCGGCGGTCGCGTGATCCGGGCGATAGTCGCCGTAGCCAGGCGCCGGGTCTGCGTTCGCGGCGGCCTCCCAGGCTCGCCGCGCGAGAGGTCCGAGCTCACCACGGACGTCGCGTCGTCCCGCCGACACGAACACGCTCGGGTCGAATCCTGCGGCTCGCGCGATGACCGGCCACGACGACACGACCGCTGCGCCGCCGCGTGGTGCGAAGTCGTCGGCGAGCGTCGGCCAGCGCGTCCCGACACACTCGTTGTCGAGGCATCCGGTGGCCCTGCGCCCGGTCATCAGCTCGACGTACCCGGGCAGCGACACGTAGCGCGGTCCACTCGCGCGGAACGGGTGGCCGCTCGGGCCGCCGAGGCCCGCCCCGCGCTCCTGCAAGAGGCGCTCGAGGTGAGGCGTCGTGGGTGTGTCCGGTTGGTCGTCCGATCCCTTGGAGCACAGCGACCGGCGTGTGGGGTCCGGTCCGTCAACGACGTCCTGCCAGCGTACGCCATCGACCGCCACCAGAACCACGGTGAGGCGGTCGTTCTCGGTGTGCGCCTTGGGCACCGTGGCTCTTCGAAGGGCGGCGAGCCGCGTACTGTCGGTGAGACGGTAAGGTAGGACCTGGTTGTGAGTGCCATCGCTCCCACAGGCGCCGACCGCGAGTGCGAGCCAGGATGCGATGCGCTTGAGTCCTTCGAGCGTCTTCGAGTGCGAAGGCGTAGATGGCGTCATGCTCGAGCTTCGTAACCCACGCGAGTGGCCGCGCTGCGGCGAGCCCGTGACATCCCGGGAAACTCGCGTTCACGCGGCCTTATCGGTCCTCGCAGACGCCGCGTCGATGTCACGTGAACGACACCTGGCTCGACTAGGTTGAGCGCCCGTGACCCTACGGGCCATGCGCTGCTTTTCCGCCGCCGGAGGTGTCCGCCTGGCGACCGCGCTCGTCGCGGTGTGGCTCGCCGCGTGTGGCGGCGACGGCGACCGGACCGGGACAGTCGTCGGTGCGATGGTACGCGCGGATCTCACGCTCCTGCGCCATCGTCCCGCGCTCGTCGCAGAAAAATATCGAGTGATGGGAGCGAGTCCGTACGCCTTCCTCCGCGGGAGCTTCCCCGTGTTCGTTCGCGATGCGCTCGATCCGAGCATGGGTCTCGTACCGCCCGAGGCCTCCCTGCCGGACACATTGGCGTTTGGAGTCGGAGACGCGCACCTCGAGAATTTCGGCACGCTCCGCGCGAGTGACGGGACGTTCGGACTCGAGGTGAACGACCTCGATGCGGCCGACCGCTACCCGTTTCATTGGGACTCGCTCCGGCTCCTCTCAAGCCTCGTGGTCGCAGTTCGGCTGTCGAACCCCACGGACACGGATGCGCGGGCGGCGGCGCTCGCCGCGGAGGAAACTATCGTCCTTGCTGGGGCGCGCGCCTACGTCGACGAGCTCGTCCGCTTCGCGACCGGGGGCGAGCCCCAACGATTCGACGACGGTGCGGGGGCGCCTCTTGTCGAAGAGGCCTTCGAGCGCTCGAAGGACGGGGCGACGTCGCGCTCCGAGCTCGGCGAACTCACCGTCGTCGAGCAAGGCGTCCGGCGGTTCATTCGCGGGCCGCTCGACGGCGACTCCTCGAAGATCCTGCGAGATCTCCCGAGGCGCGGTATCGAAGCGGTCGCGCGTGCGCTCAGCGATGCTCGGGAGAACCGGGGCGACGCGCCCTCGGTCGAGTCCATGCGCGTGCTCGATGCGGTTCAGGAATTGGGCTCGGGGGTCGCGAGCCTACCGCGCATCCGCGTGCTGGCACTCGTCGAGGGAGAGACTTCGTCGACCGACGACGACCGCGTCTACGAGCTGAAGGAGCTGACCGACACCCCCGCGCTCGGCTGGCGCGCGCCGGGTCGGGTGGCCGACGACGTCCTAGCGCGAGTGCGGCTCTCGGCGGCGACGCTATGGTCTCGCCCCGACGCGGACCCATCGTGGTCGACGGCGACGCTCTTCTCGTTGCCCGTTCAGGTGCGCCTCGAGACCGACGCGCATCGGACGCTGCGCGTTCATAGGTTGACAGGTGTCAAGGCAACTCCGGAGGCTCTCGAGGCGCTCGCGGCGGTCCTCGGGGCAAAGCTCGCGGCGATTCACTGGCGCTCCGAGGGCGCTTCGGCCGTGGCGTCACGGTTGCGTCACGACCCCGAGCGAGCGTCGTCGAGCCTCGCGACCGTTGCGCGCGGCTACGCCTCCACGGTCCTCGACGACCACGAACGCTTTCGTTCGGCGTTGCTCGACCTGGGGCCAACCCTGGGGGTCCGCGCGAGCGACGACGAGCCCCTCGTGTCTCCGCTCGACGAGCTCGTGGAGGGGCGATGAGCGAGCTCCGACTCGTCCTGCCACTCGCCGTGCTCGTCCTCGCTGCGTCGATGACGAAGAGCGCGGCGGCGGAGCCTCCGCCAAGCGAAGCCGCCTCCGCCAACCCCCCTCTTGCGCCCTCTCGCGAGCCTTCGCCTTCGCCAGTCGATGACCGAACAAGTGCGGACGCCCCCGCTGGTCTCGCCGTGAGTTCGGCCGCTCCGGCGAGCCGCGAGGCGGGCGACTCCGATGGTCACGACCCTACCTGGCTGCGCACGACGCCCACCTTTCGGGCTGGAAAGCTCGTCGTCGCGCCCGTACTCGACGTGATCGCGCAGTACGTCCTCAGCATTCGCAAGGATGACGCCGGAGAGCCGGATTGGTTTCACGAGTTCGAGCTGCCGCGGGCGCAGTTCGGAGCGGTCGCGCGCTACGGCGAGGCGAGGGTGGGTGTCGTGGCGGAGACGGTGCGCTCGACGAGTGGTGGTGCGCTGATCGGGCTCGCGGGCGACAGCATCGTCCTTCGCATCCGTGCAGCGTTCCTCGGCTACCGCCTGTTCGAGCGCCTCAGCTTGAGCGCTGGCGTGGTACCGACGCTCACGATCCCCGCGGTGGAGAGCTCGTCGGGTCTTCGCGTCCTAGCGCCCACGGGCCTCGAGCTGACGGGCGCATCGAGCCCGGCGGACCTTGGCACGACCGCGAGGCTCGAGCTGCCGCGAGGCTTCGGTACGGTCGCGGTCGGTGGCTACAATGGCGAGGGGTATACCGGTCGCGAGCTGAACCGCGGCAAGAACCTCGAGCTCGCGGCGTTCGTTCATCCTGGCGCGCTCGGTCCTCCATGGATTCGCCCGCTCACGGTGCAAGCGTCGTACGTGGCAGGGTCGAACGGGACCGGGCTCGCGCGCGCCGATCGGCTCTCGGCCGGGCTCGCGTACTCGGAGCGACGCGTCAGGGTCGGGGCGCTCGTCACCTACGGACTCGGACTCGTCGACGACGGCGCCCGGCGATGGTTGCTCGTCGACGGATATGGTCGCGTCGAGCCACTTGCAGGGCTCATCCTTGGGGCTCAGCTCATGCATTTTCGGCGCGATCTCTCGATGCCCGGCGACGTGCTCTCGATCGTGACGGGCTCCGTGGGCTACCGACCCGTCGAGGCGCTCGAGGCGCTGCTTGCCGTCGACCGCCAGGTCGCCGGCGAGATGGCCGCACCGACCCTTCCTGGTCTCGATTCATGGCGCATTCGCGCCGTGGCACGTTTTCAACTGGAGCATCCGAAATGAACTCGAACCCTGTGCACATCATCTTCCTCATGACGGCTCTCGCTGCGGCACCGCTTGGTTGCTCGGAGGCGGCCGACTCCGACCCTTCGTCCTCGAGCATGAGCAGCGCGGTCGCCACGGGGAGCTCATCCTCGGTAGCGTCTAGCGCGTCGGCCTCCAGCACTTCGACGGGAGCAGGTGGCACGGGCGGTGGCACGCTCGGTGTCGTACTGAACGAGGTGAGCGGCGTCGGGGACGACTACCTGGAGCTCTACAACGCGGGCGACGCTCCCGTCGACCTCTCGGGCTTCAAGGTGGCTGATGATGACGGCGGCATCCCGAAGCTCGCTGAGGCGAGTGTGTTTCCGACTGGGACGAACCTCGCGCCCGGCGCATACCTGTTCGTCCTCGCCGACCTCAAGACGGCGATGGCGGGTCCCCAGACGATGTGCGACCCGGGCCCGAGCCCGTGCTTTCAGGCCACCTTCGGCATCTCGAAGAGCGGCGATGTCCTCTACCTCCTCGACGGGACGGACGCCGTGGTCGAGAGTGTGCCGTTTCCTGCGACGGTGCTCGATGGTCAATCCTGGGGACGACTCCCGAACGGGACCGGGAGCTTCGCCGCGAACAAGCCTACCCCGGGCGCTGCGAACGCAGCCCCCTGAGCGAGTGGCTCCGGGTAGCGAAGGCCCCCCGCGTTGACGGCGGCGGGGCTCGGCGCTACCCGTGCCCTCGATGACGACCGCAGTGGGCACCGAGGCGGAGCGCAAGCTCCTCGACCCACCCGGCGTCGAGCGCGCGCTCGAGTCGCTCGCGTCCTCGCTCGTCTCCCGCCACGGCGGCGCCTCGTCGCTCGCGCTCGTCGGGATCCGCACGGGCGGCTACGATCTCGCGGAGCGGCTCGCGTCGATCCTCGCGCGCGAAGGCGCGTCCGTGCCGCTCGGCGCCATCGACATCGCGCTCTACCGAGATGACGTCTTCGAGGGCTTGCCGCGGCCTGCGGTCGGCTCGACCGAGCTGCCGTTCTCGTTGCCGGGGCGGGTCGTCGTGCTCGTCGACGACGTGCTCTACACGGGGCGCACCGTGCGCGCGGCGCTCGACGCGCTCATCGACTACGGCCGCCCGCGCGCGGTCGAGCTCGCCGTGCTCGTCGATCGCGGCCACCGCGAGCTCCCGATCCAGCCGGATCACGTCGGGCTGCGCGTCGAGACGACCCGACAGGAGCAGGTCGAGGTGCTTGGGGCGCGGGTGCCTGCGGCGACCCGCGTCGTCGTGCGTGCGAGGAGCCCGCGATGAGCGCGACTGGGCGCGCCTTCGCGAGTCGTCACCTCCTCGGCATCGAAGGGCTCGGCGCCGACGAGCTCGTCCTGCTTCTCGACCTGGGCGAGCGCTTCCTCGAGCTCGGCGAGCGCCCGATCAAGAAGGTGCCGACGTTGCGCGGCCGAACCGTGATCAACCTGTTCCTCGAGGCCTCGACGCGCACCCGGACGAGCTTCGAGATTGCGGCGAAGCGGCTGTCTGCCGACGCCGTCAACGTGTCGGGCTCGGGCTCGTCCACGAGCAAAGGCGAGAGCCTGCTCGATACGGCGCGAAACCTCGTGGCGATGCGCCCGGACGTCGTCGTGCTCCGCCATCAAGCCTCGGGCGCAGCCGAGTTCGTCGCGCGCCACGTCGACGCGGCGGTCGTCAACGCCGGCGACGGCACCCACGAGCACCCGACCCAGGCGCTCCTCGACGCGTCGACCATTCGTCATCACAAGGGCAGCATCGCCGGCCTCGAGATCGCGATCGTCGGCGATATCGAGCACTCGCGCGTCGCGCGCTCGAACCTCTACGCGCTCACACGCCTTGGCGCGAACGTGCGCCTCTGCGCCCCGTTCACCATGATGCCGCAGGGCATCGAGTCGCTCGCAGGCGACCACCGTCGCCAGGTGTCGACCCACGCTCGGCTCGAGTCCGCGCTCGAAGGCGCAGACGTGGTGATGATGCTGCGGATCCAGCGCGAGCGCATGGGCGACGGTCCGGCGCGCTTCCCGACGAATCGGGAGTACTCTCGGCACTTCGGCCTCTCGCCGCGCACCGTCGCCTTCGCGAAGCCCGACGCCATCCTTATGCACCCGGGCCCGATCAACCGCGGCGTCGAGATGGACCCGACGATTGCCGACGGGCCGCGCTCGGTGGTGCTCGAGCAGGTCACCCGCGGTGTCGCGATCCGGATGGCGGTGCTCTACGTGCTCGGGACGGGCGGGGCCGTACCGAGCGAGTTCGGCAGCGCTTGAGCGCGCATCGCGGGCGACGCTTGGTCGGCTTGATCACGATCATGCCACGTCGACGAGGTGGTCGCGCAGATTCTCTCGCGCGCGGGCCTCGAGCTGCCGCACGCGCTGGCGGCTGATGCCGAGCCGCTCACCGGGCGTCGCGAGGATCGCACCGTCGTCGTCGAGGTACCGTCGCTCGACGATCTAGCGCTCGCGGCTCGAGAGGAAGCCGAGCGCGTTTGCGACCTCCTGCTCGATGCGGCGCTGGCGTTCGTAGCTCGCGGCGAGCTCCTCCGGCGAGGCTCCCGGGTCGACGAGCGCGCCTGCGCGGGCGCTCTCGTCGTCGAGCATCAGAGCCGGCATCGAGAGCGCGAGCCGAACCGAGGCGACCTCTTCGAGCGGCGCCTCGAGGGCACTGGCGAGCTCGGCGTCGCTGACCTCGCGGCCGCGTGACTGGCGAAGCTTCTGCACGGTGCTTGGGAGCTTGCTCGCGAGCTTGCGACCCATGCGCGTCGACGGGGCATGCACGATGCGGCGGTTGTCGAGCGCGTAGCGTCGGACAAAGGCGCGGACCCACCACGCCGCGTAGACCGCGAAGCGTACACCGCGCTCGGGCTCGAAGCGCAGCGCGGCCGCCTCGTGGCAGCTTGCCCCGCGTTACGATCGCGCCGTGGCAGATCACCGCAGAGCGGGCTGACAGTCCGCTTCGGTGTGGCGTATGGTGCGCTCGTGCCGACCGATTCTGCGCCCGACCCCGAGCGAGCGAGCGGCCCCCCTGGTGAGGTCGAGACACTCGCAGCGATCGACCTCGGTTCGCACAGCTTTCACATGATCGTGACTCGCCTCGAGGGCGGTCAGCTGCACGTGCGCGATCGGTTGCGCGAGCGCGTGAGCCTCGCCGCTGGGCTCGACTCCGACCGTCGGTTGCGTCCCGAGGCGTCCGAGCGTGCCCTCGAGTGCCTTCGTCGCTTCGGTCAGCGCGTGAATCACTTGCCGCGCAGCTGTGTGCGAGCGGTCGGGACGAACACGCTGCGGCAGGCGCGCAACGGCGCCGACTTCCTCGCGCGCGCGGAGGACGCGCTCGGTCACCCGATCGAGGTCATCTCGGGCCGTGAGGAGGCCCGCTTGATCTACCTCGGGGTCGCGCAGACGAACCCCGCGAACCAGGGGCGGCGGCTCGTCCTCGACATCGGCGGTGGCAGCACCGAGTGCATTCTCGGTGAGGGCTTCGAGATCGTCGACGCCGACAGCCTCTTCATGGGCTGCGTGAGCTACTCGACCCGCTTCTTCGGCGATGGCGTGCTCGACGAGCGACGCTTCCGCCAGGCGGAGGTCGCGGCGGAGCTCGAGCTGCAGCCGATCGCGCGCGGCTACGGCGCCTCGGTTGGAAGCGGCGTGCTCGGGTGTTCCGGCACCATCCACAGCATCGCCGGGATCCTGAAGGAGAACGGCTGGTGCGACGAGGGCGTGTCCGCGCAGGGGCTCCGCAGGCTCCGCCGTGCGCTCGTCGAGTGCGGCTCCGTCGAGCGGCTTGCGCTGCCGGGGCTCTCCGAGGATCGGCGCCCGGTGATCGCGGGCGGCGTCGCCATCCTCGTCGCGCTGTTCGAGGATCTGGGCCTGCAGCACCTCGCGCTCTCTCCCGGCGCGCTCCGCGAGGGCGCGCTCTACGATCTGCTCGGGCGGATTCACCACGAGGACGTGCGTGAGCGCACGATCGGCTGGTTTCAGGAGCACTACCGCGTCGACGTCGAGCATGTCGCGCGTGTCGAGAAGACCGCGCTCTCGCTCTTGTCGCAGGCCACCCTCGACTGGAAGCCGCAAGACCACGAGCACGCGCGCCAGGAGCTGCGCTGGGCGTCACGGCTCTTCGAGATCGGCCTCGCGATCAACCACACCGGCTACCACAAGCACGGCGCTTATCTCGTCGAGAACTCGTACATGGCGGGCTTCTCCCGCGAGGAGCAGCAGACGCTTGCGGCGATGATTCACACCTCGCGCCGCAAGGTGCACCGTGAGGTGCTCGACGCGGTCCCCGCCGCGCGTCGCGAAGACGTGACGATGCTCGCGGTCCTCTTCCGGCTCGCCGTGCAGCTGAACCGAAGCCGCGACGCCGACCTGCCGCGCTTCGTGCTTCGGGTGAAGGGTGAGCATCGGCTGCGGCTCGCGTTCCCTGCCGGCTGGCTCGCCGAGCGTCCGCTCACGCTCGCCTCGCTCGAGGAGGAGGCGCGCTACCTCGCGAGCTTTGGCTACAGCCTCGAGTGGCGCGAGCTCGACGACGGTTGAGCATCGGTCGGCCGGGCGGGGCGCCTCGACCGCGCACGACCTTCGGTCACTCCTCGATCTCCTCGTAGAGATCGGCCGGGCTCGTCGCGAGCGCGCGACCGCTCGGCATCGTGTTCGGTTGTTGGTTTCCGAGCTCGACGAGCTGCGCGTGGTAGACGACCGTGCCGTCGTCGGTGACGAGCTTTCCTCCGAGCGTCTCGCCAGGAAACCCGCTCACCCCGTAGGTCGTGAGCGTGCCGTGCTGCACGCCGACGCTCACCCGATAGTCGGTACGGAGAGCGAAGAGGGACGTCGCACCCACGCGGAACACCTCGCCGTTGCGACCGAGCTCTCCCTCGCTGTCGTCGGCCGCGGGGACGAGCTCGGCCATCCTCGCCTCGTAGGCCGCGACGCCGTAGGGCTCGAGTCGCCCGCGGGAGAGTCGCCCGACGCTGAGAAGCTCGCCGCGGCGCGCCCCGTCATCGACTCGGAGCCGCAGGGTGTCGCTCCTCTCGGCGTCTTCGATGGTCACGTCGAGCACGAGCAGGCCGGCTCTCCTCGAGACGACACGCTGCACGACCGTGGCGGGCTCGCTTCGGTAGGAGCCGCTCAGGCGGTAGACCGCGTAGTCGCCCGGGAGGCTCATGGGGGCGCTCTCATCGAGGCGCGGGAGCCCGAGCCGCAGCGAGCTCGCGAGGGCGCTCGTGTCCTCGACGGGGACCGTGCGGAGCGGGGGGGCGCAGGCGGCGAGCAGAACGGACAGGACGACGATCACGTTCTTCATACCCAAAGCATACATTGTCCTACATTGTCTTACAAAGGCTTTTGTCGGCCACGTGCCTTCGCGCGACCAGGCCTCGAGCGCGCAGCTAGGATGACGAGACCACGATGGACAATGGCGCCGAGGAACGAGAGGGCTCGCTCGCCGAGCTCGTGACGCTCGTCCCCTTGGTGCTTGCGCCGCTCGCGGTGTGGCGTGCGCTCGCGAGGCGAGGGCGCTCGGGAGAGCGTGCTCCGAGTGCGCGGCTCTGGTCACGGCGACTCGCGGTGCTGGCCGGCATCGACGCGCTGCTGGTCGTCGTGGTGGTCCTCGCGAAGGTGTTCGGTCGCGCCGGGGTCCGCGAGGCGGCGCCGGCGCCGCTGCCGATCGAGCCGACCTCGCCCTTCGAGCCGCTCTTCTACGTCGAGTGCGCCGACATGTGGCGTGAGCAGCTCGTGACCTCGCTGGCTCCGGTGTTCGTCGGCTGTACGATCGTGGCAGGGCTCTGGTGGCGCGCGCGGGTGCGTGATCCGGGGCATCGGGCGCGCTGGGGCCTCGTGCTCGTCCCGCTCGGGCTCGCGCCCGTCGTCGGTATCGGCGCCGCTCAAGCGGCCTGCGTCGCCTTCGGCGGCTGGTCGACCGGCGTCGGTCTCCTGGGCGTCCTCGCGCAGGGAGCGGTGATGTTGCTCGGTGGTGGTGTCGCCATGAGGCTGGCGCGGGACGAGCTGCGCCTCGTGCTCGGTCCGCGCCTCGAGGCTGCGCGCACGACGGGGCTCGCGGCGGTCTACATGCTCTCGGGGCTCGCGCGGGTCGCGGTGCTGGTCTTCGCTCTGAGCTCGCTCACGCCGGAGCTTCACGTCGTTCACGACTCGGGCCTCGAGGCCGTCGTCGGCGGGGAGCACGGGCTCCTCGGGCGCGGGCTCGTCCTGCTCGCCGCCGTCGTCGTCGCGCCTCCGGCGGAGGAGGTTCTGTTTCGCGGCCTCCTCCTCCCTGGCCTCGCGCACAGCATGTCGCCGCTGCGCGCGCTCGTCGTGAGCGCGATGGTGTTCGGCCTCTTCCACGTGCCGAGCCACGGGCCGGCGGCGATCCTCCCCGGGATCCTCGGACTCGCGTTCGGCTGGGCGCGGCTGCGGAGCGGTGGGCTTATGGCGCCCATCGCGCTCCACGTTGCGAACAACCTGCTCGTCACCTTGCTCGCCTGGGCCGCGGCCTGACGGGTGCGCGCGTGCGGCGGCCGGGCCCGCTTGCCAATTTTCGTGCCCGATCGGCGGGGCTGCGCCACACTCCGCGCCACCATGAATCCGAACCGCGTGATCGCGTCCGTCGCCCTCTCCCTCGTCTCGTTCGCCGCTTGTCAGGGCGGGGCTCCCGCTCGGGAAGAGGTGAACGTCGTCATCCCGAAGCCGAGCGCCGAGGCGTCGAGCAGCGGTGCAGCCTACGCGAGCACGCCCACGCCGCCCGCGAAGCCCGCTGACATCCCCGCCCCCGCCGACGTCGCGAACCCGCCGGCCGACGCGGTCAAGGAGAAGAGCGGCCTCACGAGCAAGGTGCTCACGCCGGGCACCGGCAAGGAGCGCCCGCGCACGTTCGACTCGGTCAAGGTGCACTACACGGGCTGGACCAAGGACGGGAAGATGTTCGATAGCTCGGTCGCGCGCGGCGCTCCCGCCGAGTTCGGCGTCGAGGAGGTCATCAAGGGCTGGACCGAAGGGCTTCAGCTCATGGTCGAAGGCGAGAAGCGACGCTTCTGGATCCCAGGCGTCCTCGCCTATGGGGATACGCCTCGCATGGGCGCGCCCGCGGGTGATCTCACCTTCGACGTCGAGCTCCTCGCGATCCAGAAGGGTGCCGAGCCGCCGGCGGTCCCGACCGATCTCGCGAAGCCGCCGAAGGACGCGAAGAAGACGAAGAGCGGCCTCGTCTACCGTCACTTGACCAAAGGCAAGGGCAAGGCTCACCCGAAGGAGACCGACCGAGTCAGCGTCCACTACTCAGGCTGGTCGAAGGACGGGAAGATGTTCGACAGCTCCGTCACCCGCGGAAAGCCTGCCGTCTTCCCGCTGAACCGCGTCATCAAGGGCTGGACCGAGGGCGTGCAGCTCATGGTTCAGGGGGACAAGGTACGCTTCTGGATCCCGGCCGAGCTCGCCTACGGCGACAAGCCCACGAGGCCTGGCGCGCCTGCCGGCGAGCTCGTGTTTGACGTGGAGCTCATCGAAATTCAGTAGCCGCTCGGGGTGTGAGCGACGGGGCCGTCGCCTGCGCGTCCTCGTCGACGGTGTCAGGGGACCTCGAGCACGCCCTCGACGTTGCCCTGGATCGTCTTCGAGGGTTGAGCCGTGGCGTCGGCGATCGAGAGGTCTCCCTTGCCGCCGGCAGGCGCCGAGTAAAAGTCGCGTCGCCCGTCGACGAGCAGGTCGCCCAACGCGAACACGCGCTTCGAGTCCCGCGAGAAGAACGCCAGTTCGAGGTCGAGGGTCGCGAGGGGCGCGGGCAGGATCGCGCGCATCCCGCCCTTGCCGGCCGCGGGCACGACGAACACCGTGAAGGCGTCGTCGGGATCGGCCGCAAGGAGCTGCCAGTCCGCGATCACCGCGAGCTGCTTTCCGTCGGGGCTCCACGCGAGCGGCGCGCCGCTGCTCGGCCCTCGCGTGCCGGCGGGTGGTGGCGCCGTCTGCACGTTCGATACGCTCGTGGCCGACGCGTCGTCGAGCGACGCGACGTGGACCTGGTAGAGGCTCTTCCACGGCGCGTTCGCCGTGAACGCGAGGCGTGTCCCGTCGGGCGACAGCGCGAACGCCGTCACCGTCGCCTCGCCCGCTCCGTTCGCCACGAGGCTCGCCGGGACGGCCTCGAGGGTCACCCCGTCGACGCTCGCGCGGTAGAGCCGCGGCGCCGCGAGCCCCTCGTGTCCCGAGCGAAAATACACGCGATTCGTCGCGTCCCAGGCGATGTGGCCAGGCGCGACCGCGCTACCCGACCCGAGACCTGCGGTCGCGACGAGTGAGGTCGGTGGTCCTCCGGCCACGACGTCGGTCACGAACGCTCCGACGACCCCGTCGGTCTCGAGGTCGCCCGTGAAGGCGAGCCGCGCGGAGAGCGCGTCGACGTGGCGCGCCCAGGCGAACCTCTCGACGTCGAGCGCCTTGTCGAGCGGCTCCTGGCTCACCCTGAGCGGGGCGGGCGAGCTGCCGTCGGTCGCGAGCACATAGAGGCCGACCGCGTCGTCGAGCTCGAACTCTCCCTTCACGGCGAGCCAGCGTCCATCCGGCGAGAACTGCACCTCGTGGATCGCGTGCGCTGCGCTCGGCGCCTCGACGAGGACGAGCGGAGCCGACTCGAGCGCCGCGTCGTAGAGCCACACCACGGGCTTGCCGAGCGCCTTCGGTATCGCGACGAGCGCGATGCGCTTGCCGTCGGGTGACGCGACCATGGCGCGCACGTCGAGCGCAACCCCGAGGCCCGGCAGCAGCGCCGCCTTCTTCGTGACGTCGGGGAACGCGACCCGCGAGACCGCGGCCGTCAGCGGATCGCTGAAGTTTCCGAACACGAATGCGCTGTGCTTTCCCTCGTCGAACGCGTCGTCGAGTGCGACGTCCTTCCCGGTCGAATCGGGGCACGCCTCGTCCTTCGGGGTCGCGGCGCCGGTCGAACCTCCGCCCGCACCGCCCGCGCCGCCCGCGCCGCCCGCGCCGCCCGCGCCGCCCGCGCCCGCGGTCCCGCCACCCGTCCCGCCATCGCCTCCGGCCCCACCGTCCCCGCCGCCGCTCGAGACGACGACGACGCTGCCGCTCGAGGAGGTCGTCGCCGTCGCCGTCGCCGTCGCGCCAGCGCCAGCGCCTGCGCCTGCGCTCGCGCCGCGCTCGTCGCTCTTCTTCCCGCAGGCTGCGAACGCCGCGACGCCGACGGGCAGCGCCCACCACCACTCCAGCCTCGCTCGTCGCATCGCGTGTGTCGTGAGAGCTTACACCGTTGGGTGGGCGTGCGCGCGCGCGACGCTCCCCAAAGCCGCTATTCCGCCGACGCGACGTCGTGCGTGACGCCCACCGTCGGCGTCGCCGCGGCCACCGTGCCATAGAGGGGGCAGCGACGTTGAAACCCCGCGACGAGCGCCGCGGCGTCGGCCGCGCTCACGCCGGCGAGCTTGAAGTGCAGGCGGATCTCGTTGAACAAGGTCAGGTCCCCGCGTGGCTGCGCGGCGCGATCGAGGCGGGCGTGGATCGTTCCCGAGACGGGCCCGAGCGCGAGCCCTTGGTCGCGCGCGATCACCTCGATGAGCTCGACGCCGCAAGTGAGGACCGACGCGAGGAAGAGCTCGGGCGGCGTCAACGCCTCGCCGGCGCAGCCGTTCTGCACCGGGCCGTCGACGATGAAGTGATGGTTGCGGGCGCTGCACAGCACCCGACCAAAGGTGCCGGTCGAGCGCGCAGAGAGGTCGAACTCGCGGACGGCGGAGGGCGCGGCTTCGGTCATGGTGGGCATGATGGCTCGGGGTGATGGCTCACCGCAACGCGGTTGCCCTCCGGGTCGCGGAAGTAGCTCGAGAAGGACGTTCGGCTCTCGACGACGACGCCCCGCTCTTCGAGCGTTCGCTCGAAGGACGCGCGCGCTCCCGGTTCGATCCGGAAGGCCAAGAGGAACGGCCCGCGCCCGAGCTGCACCCGGCGCTCGGGCTCGGTCGAGTGCTCGATCATGAGCAGGCTCCCGCCGAGCTCGAGCCAGATCGAGCGGAGCGCCCCGTCGCCCTCGTGATGTCGCGCAACCTCGGCGAGCCCGAACGCCTCCCCGTAGAACGCTGCGAGACCCGCGACATCGGCGGCGCCGAGCGCGACGTGGTGAAGGGGCATCGCCATGCGTGGGGTTCCTTGCCCGCGAGATGGTCGCGGAGGCCCGCGGTCGTTGCAAGGTCCGTCTCGGGCAGGTAACGTCCGCCGCGTCCAATGGGGCCTGTGAGTCGACGATGGCAGCGTTGCACCAGCCAGGAGACGGCGAAGAGCGCCTCAGCGCCGATGAGCTCCGCGAGGTCTGGCCCGTGCTCGCCGAGGACGAGCGGATCGAAGGCTTCCTCGTCCTGCCGCGCGAAGACGGCGAAGACTTTTTCCTGAGCCTCGCGCCGCGCGAGCAGGCGCAGCTGCTGTCGGAGGTTCCCCCGGAGCAGCGTCGAGTCTGGATGCGACTCCTTGCGCCGGACGATGCGGCCGACGTTCTGCAGGAGATCGAGCCCGAGCTTCGCGACGAGCTCGTCAAGCTGCTCGACGACGCGACGCGGCGCGAGGTGCGGGCGCTGATGGCGTACGCCGAGGACGACGCGGGTGGCCTGATGAGCCCGCGCTTCGCCCGCGTGCGTCCCGACATGCAGATCGACGAGGCGATCCGTTACCTCCAGCGCCAAGCACGCGAGCGGCTCGAGACGATCTATTACGCCTACGTCCTCGACTCGGACCAGCGCCTGCTCGGCGTGTGCTCATTTCGCGAGCTCTTCGCGGCGTCGGCCGATCGACTCGTGCGCGACGTCATGCACGGTGAGCCGGTGACCGTGCGCGAAGAGATGGATCAGGAGGAGGTTGCACGTTTGATCAAGCGGCATGGCTTCCTCGCCCTTCCCGTTGTCGACGAAGATGAGCGCATGAAGGGCATCGTGACCCTCGACGACATCGTCGACGTCGTTGAAGAGGAGGCGACCGAGGACGTCCAGAAGTTTGGCGGCATGGAAGCGCTCGAGGCTCCCTACATGGAGACCTCGTTCCTCAACATGATCCGGAAGCGAGGCGGCTGGCTCGCGCTTCTATTCGTTGGCGAGATGCTGACGGCGACCGCGATGGCGCGCTTCGAGCACGACATCGCCCGCGCCGTCGTGCTCGCGGTCTTCGTCCCGCTCATCATCTCGAGTGGGGGCAACTCGGGCTCGCAAGCTTCGACGCTCATCATCCGTGCGATGGCGCTCGGTGAGGTGCGGCTCCGCGATTGGTGGCGGATCGTGCGGCGCGAGCTCGCCGCTGGCGTCACCCTAGGTGTCCTGCTCGCCGTCCTTGGAGCCGTCCGCATCGTCGCGTGGGAGAAGGCATTTCATACCTACGGGGTCCATTACCCTGAGCTCGCGGTCACGGTGGGCGTGAGCCTCATCGGGGTGGTGACCATGGGGACCCTCTGTGGCTCGATGCTCCCGCTCCTCTTGAAGCGGGTGGGGCTCGACCCCGCGAGCGCATCGGCGCCGTTCGTCGCGACGCTGGTCGACGTATCGGGCCTGCTCATCTACTTCACGGCGGCGAAGCTCGTGATGGGCGGTCTCGTCTTCTGACTTCACCAAGACCGGCGCGGGTCTGCCGGCACCACAGTGAAATCTCGATGTGCGAAGGCGGCTCGCGCCGGGCTCACTTCGCCTGGGCTGCGGGACCGCCGCCGCGGATGACCTCGGCGAGCTGCTTGCCGAGCTCGTCGATCTGCGCCGCAGGGATCGCGATGTCGACGAGCGTCTCGCCGGAAGCGCTCGAGATCTTCGCGTACTTTGCCATCGCCACGAGGCCGGCCGAGGGGTCTCCCGGCGGCACGGGCTGGCTCGTCATCTGCCCTAGGATCAGCTTCAGCGCGCCGGCGAGCTCGGTGGCCGCGGCGTCGTCGGTCATGCCGATCCGCACCTGAAGGGAGGGCTTCGCGAGGTCGATCGTCAGCAGCGCGCGGCCAGCCTTCGCAGCCTGCGCCCCGAATGGCGTGCCGGGGCTCGCCATCGCCTTCTTCATCGCCTCCGCCGGCATCACGAACGCGATCGCCGCGTCGGTCGGGAGCCCGAGCTTCGAGCCGTCTCCGCCGCCCTTCAGGGCCGTCTCGAGCGAGGCCTTGTCGCCCGCGATCACCACCGCGCCGTCGGCGGCCTGCCCGATCACCGTCGAGCCGTCCTTCGCGACGGCGACCTTGTTGCCGCCGAGCTCCTCGATCACGAGGGCGTCCTTCTTGCCGTTCTTCTCGAGCGCCGGCACCACGGCGCCGGGCTTGAAGTTGCCGCCGAGCACCATCGTGAACTCATTCGACGCCCCTTGCCCCATGCCGGTGGGCCCGAACCCCTTCGCGCAGAACGCGATCTCCTTGATGTCGGTCAAGGGGTCGATCCCGGCGTCCGCGATGAAGGCCCGGAAGTTCTTGTCGGACTCGCTCGTCGGAGCGGCCTTCTTCATGTCCTCGAGCGCGGGCGCTACCTGCGACTTGACCGCCGGTACGGCGAGAACCTTCGCGAGATCGATGCGCGCGATGGTGTCGCAGCTCGACGGCAGGTGCGCGAGCGCCACCGAGCTGCCGGCCACGGGCGCCGGAGCCGAGGCGGGCGCATCCTTCGCGGGCACGGCGACGCTCGCAGCTGCCGAGTTGGCTGCCTGGGCGGCCCCAGCGCTCGTCGGAGCGGCCTCCTTTTTGTCGCAGGCGATGAGGACGAGGAGCGAGGCGAGGGTGAGCGTACGGCGGAGCATTCGAGGTCCTTTCGACGGGCGAAGCGCGCCCGGACGTCGCGACCTTTCGCGGAGCCCGCGCCGCGCGTCAACGCGGATGTCGCCGGCTCACGGGATCGTGCCCCCGACCCGGACGCGGCGGAGCGTGGTGAAGGCCCGGTAGCCGCCGCTGTAGCTTTCGACGGCCGAGCCCAGGACCACCTCGCCGCTGGGGGACGCCGACACTTCGAAGAGCGTCGGGCGAGAGAACGGCTCGAGCGAGTCGAGCGGCATCGAGGTGGAGAGGCTCCCGTCCTTGCTCAGCGCGACGAGCTCGCGCTCGGCGGGGCTCGGCGCCGAGCTTCCTGGGTAGTACGCGTAGCCGTCGGTCGGAGGGTCCTCGGTGCGCCCCGTGACGAGGAGGCCGCTCGGCAGGACGGCCCCGAAGCGCTCGCCCCCGTACGAAAGGAAGCTCCCGAGGCGTTTTGCCCAGACGATCTGCCCGTCCTCCTCGAGCCGCGCCACCGTCTGGCCTCCAAGCCAGCGGCCGACCCCGAGATCGTAGAGGGCTCCGCGCGCCATCAGCGCGTAGCCGTCCTCCCAGCGGGTGGCGTGAACGTTGGCCTCGCCGACGAAATGACGGGCCCAGACCGCATTCCCCTCGTCGTCGAGCTTGGCGAAGAACATCGCCGCGCCCGATGACCCGAGCGTCTCGCCGCCAAGACCGATGACCTCGGAGAAGTTGCCGCCGACGAGCAACGAGCCGTCGTCGTTCAGCACCGCGGTGTCGACGCTCGCGAGCGAGCCGTACGTGCGGGCCAGCGCCACGTTGCCGTCGGCGTCGAGCTTCACGAGGTACGCCGGCCGCGAGACGGGCTGACCCGGGACGAGCGATCGGTCATCGATGGTCAGGCCGACCGAGTAGGAGCCGGCCAGCACGACCCCCGAGGCGTTCGCGGCGAGCGTTGCGGCCCCGTTGCCGCCCCCCTCGTCATAGACCTTCGACCAGAGCACCTTGCCGTCGCCGTCGAGCTTCAGCAGGAAGGACGCCGGGTAGGCGGGTGCCTCCAGCTTCTCGCCGAGGACAACGGCGGGCGCGGCGAGCGCGTGCGCGAGGTAGAGGTGTCCGGCGCCGTCGACCGCCATCTTGTGCCACACGTTGGGGGGCAGCGACGCGACCCAAGCCTGGGTGCCATCGGGAAGCACCCGAGCGAGGTAGCTGGCGCCGGAGTCCTTCCAGCCGGCGACCATCAGGCCGCCGTCGTCCCAGGCGAGCACGGTGTCGGCGTACGTGTTATCGGGCAGCGTGGCCTGCCACTCGAGGCTCATCATCCTCGAGCGCGTGACGGGCTCCTCGCATCCCGAAAGCGCGCCGAGGGCGACGCAGAGCGGTGCGAATCGGAGCGAGCGGAGAGCGCGTTGGAGCGAAGCCGAGGACCACATGACGTCGCAGTCTACGCGCGTTCGGCTCGCAGGTCAGCCTCCCGCAGCGACCTCGATGCGGCTCACACCGGCGGGCGTTCGAAGGGCCACGCGTTCGACCTTGCCGTCGAACGTCGGGGTCGTCACGCCCGCCACGAGCAGGTACGTGACGCGCAGCTCCTTCGCGCCATCGACGTCGACGACGCCGATGCCGTTCGCCTTGGTGCGCGCGAGCCGGTAGTGCGGTCCCGCTTCGACGAGCAGCGCGTCCATCTTCGGGACCAGGGTGCCAAGCCCGAGCGCGGTGAAGGTCGGGCTCGCGTCGATGACGCGCTGCGTGATCTCCTGGATCGAGGTTGAGCTGAGGCCTCCCACGACGTACTCGACGGCCGTCGGGCTCGCCGGCGCATCGAAGTCGACGTGGAGCTCGGCCGCGAGGAAGGCGTGGATGTCGCCGGTCAGCACGACGAGGTTCTTCGTCGAGGCGAGCGACTCGAGGATGGTGCGGCGCTCGGAGCGGTAGCCGTCCCATTGATCGGTGGAGAAGTAGAAGAGATCCTTGAAGGCCTCGGGCACGTCATAGCTCGAGAGGTCCACCGTCATTTGCGCGACTTGCGTCTCGCTACCCCAAAACTTCCAGGTCGCGCTCGAGGCCTTCACGCCGTCGACCAGCCAGTCACGCTGCTTCGCGCCGAGCATCGTCGGGGCTGCGGTGACCTCCTTCGGGTCGAAGCCGCTCTTCAGCACGAAATTGCGCGCGCCGAGGGAGCTGTTGGCCGTGAGCTTGGCGACATCGACGTCGACCGGTCCCTCGGGGATGACGTGATCGGAGCGGTAGCTGCGTTGATCGGTGAGGAAGAGCTCGAGGTGTTTTCCCCAACGAAAGGAGCGGTAAATCGTGAGATCGTCCGGCGGCGCGGCGGCCTCGTCGAAGCTCACGTCGGCGGGTTGATATTCGAACCAGGCGCGGCTCGCCGCGTGGCGACGGTCCGGGCTGTCCTCGTCGCCCTTGGCGTCGTTCCAGTGCGTCGAGTGCGCGCCCCAGCAGTCGTCGGCGAACTCGTGGTCGTCCCAGATCGCGAGGAACGGCACGAGCGCGTGGACGCGCTGCAGGACCGGATCGCTCCGGAACTGGCGGTAGAGGGAGCGGTAGTCCTCGAGCGTCAGCGCGGCGCGGATGCTCGTCGTGTCGTCGCCGATCTCGAGCCCATCGGCGAGCGTGATGCGTCGAGCGTCGGTCACGTCCTGGAAGCGCGGATCGCCCGCCGTCTCGTAGACGTAGTCGCCGAGATGCACGATGAAATCCGGGAGCTGCTCTTCGGCGAGCAGGGCTTGATACGCGTGAAAATAGCGGCCGTTGAAGTCCTGGCAGGCAGCGATCGCGAAGCGCGGAGAGACGTCGGCGTCCGGCAGCGGCGCCGTCCGCGTGCGCCCTGTCACCGAACGCACGCCCTGCGCGGCGAAGCGATAGTAGTAGCGCGTGTAGGGCGCGAGGCCCGTCACCTTCACGCGCACCGTGAAGTCGGCTTCGGCGGACGCGGTCACCTCGCCGGTCGCGACGAGGCTGGTAAACGCCTCGTCGAGGGCGACCTCGTAGCTCACGGCGTGGTCGACCCCGCCGGAAGACACGGCTCGGACCCAGAGGATCACGCTCTCGGCCCGTGGATCGCCCGACGCGAGTCCTTGTGGAAAGGTGCGCGCGCGTGCCTCTTCGTCGCTTTCCGCGTCCTCGGACGAGCAGGCCGCGAGCATTCCCGGTGCGGACGCGGCGACCGAGAACCAACCGAGCGACTGGAGGAAACGACGACGATCGAGCCGGGCATTCATGGAGCCTCCTTTCTAGCGCAGGGGAGCCTCGGCTGTCGCTTCCCGCGCGCCGCCCAATCCGCGAGCTCGGCGAGGACGCGGCAGCGGAAGCTTCTCGGGCGCGTGGGTGCGATTCGCCACCCGTTACGGGTGGCCATTCGGATACGACGGCGGCACCGTCGCCCGTCCCTTCGCCAGCGCCGATTGAAAGAACCCGAGGTATTGCGTCACGCCTTCGGTTGTGAAGTAAAGCTCGCCGTGCTTCGCGCGCTTCCCGTCGGTCACGTCGAACTGGCTCATCGCGCCCGTTGCTCCTGTCGCGAGGTTGCCGGTGAGAGGGCCATTGTCAGCGGACAGCCCGCTCACGGGTCGCAGCGGATCCAACAGCGCGAGGTGTGCGGCGCGGGCCAGCGCCTCGCTCGTGGAGTTGGGCACGATGCCGTCATCGAGCACCTCTTGCACGAGGACATCGCGCGCGCGCCAGCCGTCGACGCCAGGTAGCGCCTCGAGCGTACCGAAGCGGGCGTAGTTGAGCGGATCGCCGGGGTCGACGATCGCCTGAATGACCGCAAAGAAGCGCGCGACCTCGCCAGGCGGCACGCCCGGGGGTGTGAGCGCCTTCACGAGGAGCCCGAACGTCCCGGAGTCGCGCAGCAGCGTGGTGAGACCCGCTCCGCCCACGTTCCACACGGCCGCGGAGATTTCCGGCGCCATCGCGAAGATCGTCGCGCCTTGCACCGCTCCGAACGAATGCCCGATGTAGAGGACTCGGCTGGTGTCGAAGTCCGGCTTGCCGTCGGGAGCACCGAGCGGCAGCAGGTCGGTGTCCTTGAGCGACTCGATGAGCTCGAGGAGGACGAGCTGATCGAGCGCCATCTGGCGGAAGTTGTCGCGCGCCTTTCCGATGACGAAGCTCTTGTCCTCGATCTCGATTCCGAAGAACTTGAACACCGCGGTCGCGCTCGCATCAGGGTCCAGGGCGCGCGTGCCGTGGTGGGGCGAATCGATCGCGACCACCGCGGCGTTCAGCGACGCGAGCCGCTCTGCGGTTCCCCAACAGCCGTCCTTGTCGCCGGCGAGCCCGTGCTGGAAGATCACCAAGGGTCTCCGCTCCGAGCTCTCGGCGTCGCTGACCGCCAGGAACACCTCGATGCCGACCTGCTCCTGTGCCTTGGGTGCACCGTCCGCGCCGATTTGAAAGCGTCCGGTCGTACCGTTGCGATACTCCGTCGCCTCGTAGACTGCGCGCAGACGCAGGCGCTTGTCGGGCGCTTGCATGGCCGTCTCGAGCGACCAGGGCTCGAGCAGCTTTGGCGCTCCGGTCGTGCGCACTTGCTTCGCGGCGGCGAGCAGTTCGTCGTGGACCGTCATCGTCGTGAACGAGGTGGCGAGCTTTACGCGCTCCCGCTCGACCCCAAACGACGCGAGGGTCGCCAAGCCCTCGCCGACCTCGATTGCATAGGCGTCCGACGCGCGGCCCTCGAGCAGTTCGCTCATGAGCGGAGAGCGGTGGACAGGGCCCCCATCTGCCGCACGCAAAGCATCCGTCACCGCGAACAAGTAGCGGGTGCGCGGACGAAGCGGCTCTGCCGGCTGAGCGATGAGCACGTACTCGTCGTGAAGGAAGTAGTCGTCTTTGGGCTGCTGCCAGTAGCGAGCGACGAGGCCGCGCGCCTTGCCACGCTCCGGGGACATCGGGTCGACGTCGATGAGCACGAAAGGCGAGGTCGGAAGCGCGAACTCGGCCGCGTCCATGATGGGGGAGGGAGAATCGGAGGGTTCCGGTGGCGGCGCGAGCCCGGTCACGTCGAGCGGCGCGGTGAACGAGACGATGACGCCGCCGGTCGTGGAGAAGCCGTCGTGCTTGTTGAGCTCGGAGAAGGTGGCCTCCAGCATCGGGTCGGCGACGAGATCCGTGGAGCCTCCCGGGAGGATCCTCACCCGGAGCCCGGTCGGGCTCGCGGCGTCCGGTACGGTGTATCGGTTCGACGGATATGGCGTCAGCACGGTGACCTCCGCCTCGCCGTAGATCGCTTCCGCGCCGGGCGGCTCGTTGCCGATGTTGAGCGAGCCGTCGCAACCGATGGTCGCAGCGGCCAACAGCACGAGGAGGAGCTTCGCCATCGCAGTTGCGTTCCAACGGGGAAGAGGAGCGCGGAAGCCTTGCTTCCTCTTCTCGACGGACGACCGACCGGAAACGTGACGACCTGCCATCCGCACGCGAGGAGACCACCTCTTGTGTCGCGCTGTAAACGCGCATTTTGAAGACAAGCGGCGGGCAAGCCGCCGTGGGGAGGCGGGCGCCTTCGGGTTGACCGAGCGGGCCGCGTGAGCTTTCATGACCCGGAATGCCTTCTCTCGCAGTCGCGACAAACTTCTGGATGCGTGTCGGTGGCGCGCTGGCCATCGCGCTCGGGCTGGCGTGCACGCAATGCGGAGACGACTCGAGCAGCGCGTCGACGACGTCTGCCTCGACCGGCTCTGCCGGCGGTGCAGGAGGCGGGGTCGAGGTCGCGCCCGCACTGTCGGGGCTGGAGATCTCGGAGGGTTCGCTCGTGCCTGCCTTCAGTCCCGACGTGACGAGCTACGCGGTCGAGGTCCCGTTGACGACGACGTCGCTGACGGTGACGGCCACGGCGTTGGCCGACGAGACTCTCCGGATCGATGGTCTCGACGTGGGCTCGGGCGCGGCCACGCTGATCGATCTCAAGCCTGGCGCGAACACCATCGTCGTCGAGGTGTCGGGCTCCGGAGGGATGGTCGCGTACACGATTTCCGTACAGCGGGGGCTCGGCGTGTCGAGCTACCTCAAGGCGGACGCCTCGCAGGCGGGCTGCGAGTGCGGCTCGGTCGTGGCCGTCTCGGGCTCGACCTTGGTGATGGGCTGTTATCGCGACAACGTCCTGGTGCAGGGCGAGGGTGGCGCGGTGTTCGTGTTCGAGCGCGAGGCGAGCGGCTGGAAGTTCGCGCAGAAGCTCGTGCCTGCGGTCCACGCGCCCGGCGATCGATTTGGCATGTCGGTCGCGATCGAGGGAGACGTGCTCGTGGTGGGCGCGCCAGGGCGCTCCTCAGGCACCGAGATGCACGGTGCGGCTTACGTTTTTGAACGCGACGCCGCGGGCGTCTGGTCGGAGCTCGTGCAGCTGAAGGCGACGGGCGGTGGTCACCTCGACCAATTCGGTGAGAGCGTCGCGGTCTCCGGAGACCGGGTGGCCGTGGGTGCGCCCGGTGAAGACGGGTCCGCGACAGGCGTGAGCGGCGTCGTTGACGAGCTGGCGCTGGGAGCCGGTGCCGCATACGTCTTCGTACGCTCCGGAGCGGTCTATACGCAGGAGGCGTACATCAAGGCTGCAGATACCGCCGCGCTCGACCTGTTCGGGACGGACTTGGCGCTCTCGGCAGACAGGCTCGTGGTGGCAGCGCCGGGCGAAGACTCCGCGGGCGCGGGCGTGGGCGTCGATGGGGTGGGCACCGGCGCGATCGATTCCGGAGCGGTCTACGTGTACGAACGCAGCGCGACGGGCTGGGCCCTGACGAGCCAGATCAAGGGACCATCGCCCAGCGCATCGGATATGTTCGGCGCGGCGCTCTCGCTGCGTGGGGATGCGCTGCTGGTGGGCATTCCCGGCGACGACGCGACAGGAGCGGGCGTCGGCACGGACGCTTCGGACGCGGGGTCGCTCGACTCGGGCGCGGCCGCGCTGTACCGCGTCTCGTCGAGCGGCGAGTGGTCGCTCGAGGCGCACTTCAAGTCGCCCGCACCGTCGCCATTCGATGGCTTCGGTGGCGCCGTCGCCATCGAGGGGCCGTTGGCGCTCATCGGCTCGCCGCGCGAGGATGGCAGCGGCGCGGGCGTGGGCTCCGTCGTCGACGAGGGCAGCCCCTCGTCGGGTGCGGCGCACACGTTTCGCCGCTTCGGTGGCGCCTGGCTCGACGACGCGTACGTAAAGGCGCCGGTGAACGTGCCGGGCGTACGCTTCGGCTCCGCGCTCGCGCTGGGGCCCGACGACGTCGTCGCAGGGCTCCCCTACGACCCCTCCGACGCCGATGGCGTCGACGGTGACCCGAGCGACGCGAGCGCCCCCGATGCCGGTGGGGCGTTTGCCATGCGTTGACCCTCTACACGAACTCACACCACCCCAAGCAGGAGCGCACATGAATTCGAAATCCTCGCTGTTGCGACGGAGCCTCGCCGCGGTCCTCGCAGGAGCAGCGGCGGTGTTCGTCGGCCTGTCCAGCGGTTGCATCGCCCCGAGTGCTGAGTCCACGCGCTCCGCGCACGAGTCGGCGCCCGATGCAGACCACGATGGCAGTGATCCTCACGAACCCGACGGCGCCACGGGAGCTGCTCCGGGGCAGGGCGCCAGCGCGAGCGCCAGCGTCGCGGGCTGGACCGCGCTCGGCGATACGGGCGCGCCGGGCGAGGTGCGGCGGGTCATTCCGCTCACCCAGGGCGGATACGCCGTCCTCGTGAAAATGCCGGACAGTAAGTCGGCAGTGTACAAATGGAGCGGACAGACCGGACCGCAAGAATGGTCACTGCTGCGCCCGGTGACTCCCGATCCCCCGAACCAGGGTCAAGCCCCGATCGGTGACGTCTCCGACATCGCAGAATTCGATGGTCGACTCTATGCCTCGGGACCGTTTACATGGTCTTCGGGCCAGCAAATCTTCGACGGGATGTTTTCTCAGGGCGTCTTGAGTGACGCCAGCCGATGGGTCATCTCGATGGCACTCGACGCGAGTCCTCCGCAGTGGGTCGCCATGTCGGCCAACAATACGCTGGGAGCATCCCCTTATTCCGACTACGCGCCGAACGGGAACCTCTTCCTCCATGTCGTGCCGGCGGGACCCCTCCGCGGCCTCTACCTCCTCGGCGGTGGGCTCGGCTGTTCGCATTCCGGCTGCGCGCAGGAAGGAAACACGATCCTCCGGCTTCGCCCCTCGCCCAATGGGATGGCGGGCGGACTCGGAGCCGTTTCGATATCGTCTCCAGGGGGAAAGCAGGCACGAGCGGTTGCGCACGGCGCGATGCCTCTCACTGCGGGCGCGGCGCCCACCCCGGTGCTCGTCGTCGGCGGGCTCGTCCAGCACGTCACCGACGGGGTGCCCGACCCGCGGGGATACGGTCTCGCCGCGTGGGACGGTACCGCGTGGCACCCGGTTGCCACCGGGATCGAGCCACCCAAAGTCGTATGCATAAACCAGATGTGTGACCTGGGCCTCGCGCAGTCCGTCCTGGGCCTCGCGTTCGTGGGGACCGACCTGTACGTGTCTGGCGAGTTTGCCACCGTTCCGCCCGCACCCAACGTCACCGACGCGCTCGGACCTTGCGGATACGACCCGTTGGAGACGTGTCAGGTGTTGAACGGCTTCGCGCTTGTGAGGGACGGCCAGTGGCACGCGCTCCGTGACTCGCGTTTCGCGCTCCCCGGGCTCGCCTTTGCGGGCCTAGGCTCGCCGATGGGCAAGCGGCTCGTCGCGACGAACGATGGCGTGCTCCTGCTCGGAGGTCCGTGGATCCCTGGCCAAATCGCTGGCGCCACTGATTCCACTTCCCCTCTCGTTTCCCGGCCGCTCGGAACGGACGACAAGAACGGCATCCTGCGCTGGAAGGACAACCGTTGGGACAGCCTGCAAGGCGGCACGCAATGCGCCGCGAACGACTCCCAATGCTCCGGCGTCGTGCACGACGTCGCCGTCGTGCCGGGTCGCCCCTCGTTCCTCGTCGCGGGCGAGTTCTCGGCCGTCGGCCGTGCGCAGATCAACGCCGCCTCGTCGAACAAACTCGCCCTCTTCACGCCAGGGGACGAGGAAGAATGCGTTGCAGACATTGACGGCGACGGCGCAGTCAGTGGCACCGACCTCACCAGCCTCCTCTCGATGTGGGGCGCAACGGGCGAGACCTCCGCCGACTTGAACGACGACGGGAGCGTCAACGGTTCCGACCTCACCGTCCTGCTCTCGGCCTGGGGCCAATGCCCCGTGGGCATTGCTCCGTGCGGGGCGCCGCTCGTCGATGCGCGGGATGGCCGCAGCTACCCCACCGTCCTCGTCGGAACGCAGTGTTGGATGGCGGCCAATCTCGATCACGGCGTGCAGATCTCCGCGTCGAGCGTGGGCAGCACCGCATTGGACGATTCGGTTACACAGAAGCTTTGTTACGCCAACGCGGCCGCAAACTGTACGATGCACGGCGGGCTCTACGAGTGGAGCGAGGCGATGCAGTTCGCGCCCTCGGATCCCCTCTCCAGAGGGCGGACGCGTGGAGCCTGCCCCGAGGGTTGGCACATCCCGACGGATCTCGAGGTCCAGCTGCTCGAACATGCGCTCGGCATGACGCCGAGCGACGTCGTCGGCACGGGCTACCGGGGCACGCTCGAGGGCAAGAAGCTCAAGGAAGGCGGGAGCACCGGGTTCGACATGAAGCTCTCGGGCCGTCGCGTCGCCCAGACCAACACGTTCTCCGGGCTCGATGCCACCGGAGGGTTCTGGACGGCGACCGCCGCGACGAGCGCATCGTGGACGAGGCAGTTCAACACCATGGACAAGCTCGGTCGGTTCTCGACGACGGCGGTCGACGCTTACGCGATCCGTTGCGTGCGCGACTGACTCGGCGCCTCCAAGCGACATAGGCCAACCCGAGCGCCGCCGCGAAGCTCGCGGGCGCTCGGGGGCGCTCGCTCGCGTCGACCTCACAGGCGGCAGCGCAGGAGGCCGGCGCGGCGGACGGCTCCTCGACCGGGTTGGGGTCGGACGGCTCGGTGGCCATGTCGCAGCGTTGCTCGAGGGCTTCGCTCGTCGGACATGCGGCGGAGGCCGCGTCGGCGAGCGCGTCGCATGCGCCGAGGCGGTCGTCGGGCGTCAGCTCCCGCCAGGCGATGGACCCGATGGGCGGGTCGGCGTACATGGTCGCTGTGCTCTCGCCCGAGTGCGCGAGGCCCAGGACGTGACCGAGCTCGTGCGTGAGCAAGCCCTGGACATCGACCTCGACGACCGAGTCGCTGGTCGTCAACGCGCGCGACGAGGCATCGAGCTCGATGTCAGCGTCGAGCAACGTCGCGGTCGTGACATCGAACGTGAAGGTGGTGAGCGCATAGACGCCCGGGTAGGGCCAACCCTCGTCGAGCACCCGGATGCGTGTGACGTAAGGCGCTCCGTCGACGGTGGGCTCCGAATCGCACGCCAGCGGGTCCACCTCTCGCCAATGGCTCGTCACCGTTGGACCACAGTCGGTGGAGCTCCACGTTGCGCTCGCTCGCGAGAGCGCCGTGCGGGTCGCCTCACGGTCAAGGAAGACCGAGGGCTCCGGCGCGAGCGTCCAACGAAAGCACGAGGACGGCCACGCGAGCGTGACACTGCAATCGTCGGCGGTCGGAGGCTCGCAGCGGCGACCAACTGCGCCGTTTTCACACAGTGCCGCTCGACAGTATGCGTACGCCTCGGGGGTAAATAAGCCGAGCAAGACCGCTGTCACGGCCAGCATCCTCGTGGATTTGCTGCTCTCCCGCCTGCGAGTCTGCATGAGCGTGCCTCGTCACGCAGTATCTCGCGCCTTCGATTCACGAGCGACGACGAATCGTCATGCCGTGCGTCGTCTCGCTCGTGCCACGAGCGGCGAGGCCTCGCGTCGCGCGCACGATTCTGAAGCTGTCGCAGCCGACAACACTCACGATTGGCTTGGCGTGCCGATGGCGCAGGCGGCAAGAGCGCCACTCAGGGAAACGCCAAGGCCACGATGCCGATCACGAGCGCGAGCCCCGCGAGCGCAGCCATCAAGCGCGGCGCGCGTGGGGCCATGGTCTCGCCGTCGCGCTGCGACAGGAACACCAGGGCGGCCGCGGCGCATCCGAACCAGGTCGCGACGACGGCGCGCCACACGAACGCCATGTGGGTCGAGACGAGGATGAGCCCGGGATCGACCGCGGGCGCTCGCATTCGCTCGAGCACCCGCTCGACGACGTACGTCAGCGGCGCCGTGAAGGCGAACGCGATACCGGCGAGCGCGAGGGCGCGCGCGCGGCTCGGCTATCAGCCCGTGGGCAATGCGCCGTGGACGGGGCTGCCGATGACCAAGCTGCCGGGCGGGTTCGGCGCGCTCATCCCCTGCAACGATGTCGCCGCCGCGGGCACGCTCAGGCTCTACGTCGAGGTCACCGACGAGAACGGCAAGCCGATCGCGCAGGCGGGCAGCGCCTCGAATCCAATCGAGGTGTCGATCGAGGCGACCCCAGAGGGCAAGCCGCCCGCCTTTCCCGGTCAGGCGCCGCCGCGCTCGTGCGCCCCTCCGAAGTGCGCGCCGGGGATGCCGGGTTGCCGTGAGTCATCGAGCGCCGCGGCCGCTCCGCCGCTCCACGGCTGGGGTGAAAGCTGCGCGGGGTCGCGCGACTGCAAGCCAGGTCTCGCCTGCGTCGACGGCAGCTGCGAGAAGGACGGCGTCTCGGGACGCAACGACGTACCGGCGGTTGAAGACGAGCCCGAAAGCTTCGCGGAGAAGCCGACCGGGGCGAAGACCTTCCCGCTTCCGAACCACCTCGTGACGGCAGGCGTGCAGGTTGACGTGCTCCTCGCGCGGACGGCCGATGACGTGTGCGGCGCGCTCGAGCCGGCGTCGGGTGGGGTGTCGATGCTCGACGACTACGCCTGCTTTCGCTCGGACGGCACCGGCGAGTTCCTCGGGAAGCCGCTCCCGGGTCAGTCGAATCAGCTGCAAGGCGGCGCCGCGTCCGGGGGTGCCCGGTTGCTCGTCGGCTACGACTTCAACCTGCGACGCGCGAGCGAGGCCCTGCGAGGCTTCGTGGTCTGGGCGCGGGTCGGAGCCTCCCTCGGCGGTTCGCCGGGGCTCGGGAGCGCCGCCGACAGGTTCTATGAGTGCACGAACACCTTCCCGGACGCCGATGGCACGACACCCGACGTTTATGAAGGTTTTTGCCGAGAAAACCGCGCCAAGGACTTCATGCCGTTTCACGCGGAGCTCCAGCTGAAATGGTTTCCGCTCGAGCGGCTCCTGCCCGCAAGTGGTCTCCACACGCCGCGGCCTTACCTCGTGACGGGGTTCGGTGTGGGTCAGGTGGACGGGGGCGTCGCGGTCAGCCTGTGCGACACCGTCGACGAAGGTGGCCTGCCGCTGGATCCAGCGGCGCCCAGCGCGAGCGACGCCGCCATCTGCGGCACCTCGCCTCCTGCGGTCCGGCGCGAGGGCCTCGAGGCGTACCAAGTCACCGGGCGCAACTTCATCCCGCTCGGCGTCGGCGCGATCTTCCCGGTCCACGAGCACGTGGGAATCAACATCGAGCTGAAGGGCATGTGGATGTTTCCCCAGAACGGCTTCGTCCTCGCGCCGTTCATCGGCCCGGTCGGCATGTTCTAGCTCACGGTGACGGCGTCGCGACGCGACCGTGCCCGAGGGCGAGTTGACCCGCCCGGTTCGTGCTGGCACGGTGTCGAAGGACGGGCTCCCGGACTAAGCCCGTGCTGGAGGCCGTCACCGTGACCACCCAACGCACCCACCGTCGCTCGCTCCTCGTCGCCACCTTCGCCTCGCTCGCCGTGGGGCTTGGCAGCGCGCCGGCCGCGGCCGGTCCGAACGTGCACGTCGTGATCATGATGGACCATGGCGCCGGGAGCCCGGGGCAGGCGCAGCCATACGTCGACAAGCTGATGGAAGCGGCGAAGGCCGCCAACGGCTGGGACGCCGTCGAGGGCAAGTACCTCACGAAAAAGAAGGCCGCGAAGGCCTACATCGCCGACAAGAAGCCCCAGTTCGGGATCTTCTCGCTGCCGTCGTTCCTCGGCATGCGCAAGGCCAATGGCCTCGAGGTCGTCGGCGTGGCCGAGGTCGATGCCGCAGGCGGTCGCCGGTACCACCTGGTCTCGAAGTCCGCGAAGGACCTCGCCGGGTGCAAGGGCCAGAAGGTCGCGAGCAATCATTTCGGTCAGAAAAAGTTCCTCGACAAGGTCGTCGCGGGGGGCGCCTTCACCGTGAAGGACTTCGAGGTCGTGAAGACGAAGCGCCCGGTGCAGACGCTCAAAGCCGTCGTGGGCGACGAAGCCGTGTGTGCGCTGGTCGACGATGCGCAGCTCGCCGAGCTCGCGAAGGTCGAGGGCGGAACGGCGGTCAAGTCGGTCTGGAAGTCGGCGGAGCTGCCGCCGATGGCGGTCGTGGCGTTCTCTGGCGTCGGAGCCGCGGAACGTGCCAAGTTCAAGGCCTCCCTCGGTTCGCTATGTTCCGGCGAAGGCAAAGCGCACTGCGACAAGGTCGGCATCAAGGCGATTCGCCCGTCCGACGAGGGCCCGTTCGCATCCGTCATTCAGAAATTCGTCAAGTGATCGCGTCGGCCTCGCTGGCGCTCGCGCTGGCCGGCTGCTTCGACGTCATCCACCTCCGCCCGGAGCTGCGCGCCCCGGCCTCACGCCGTGACGCCCTCGCCCTCGCCGACGCCCTCGAGCGGATGATCGAGGAGGGCCGCGCGACGAACGACGACCGGGCGGCCGCCTACGATGCCGTATGTGCCTGGACTGCCGGCTCCGTCGAGTACGCGTTCGCCCGCGCCTCGCTCGCCGGCCGCCTCGCGCAGGTCCGGGGCGTGACGGCGATCCAGCTGGTCCGCGACATGGAGTCCTGGGGTCGCGCGGCGCTGAAGCTGGATCCGCGCTGGCGAGATGGCGCGCCGCGGCGGCTCGTCGGCACGATGTACGTCCTCGTCCCAGGCAGCCTCGTGCAGCACGGGAACTCCGAGGACGGGCTCGAGCTCCTCGAGAAGCAGGCGAAGGAGTTTCCGGACGAACCGGTCAATCGCCTCCGGCTCGCCGAGGCGTACGTCACGCTGGGGGATCCGGAGCCGGCGCAAGAGCACCTGTGTTTCGTCGTCGCGCACGAGAAATCGCTTAAGAAATCGGATGACGCACTGCTCGAGTCGCTGCTTGAACAAACGGGCGGTCGCACCAAGCTCAGCTGCGATTGACGCGTCGCGATGCGCGGTCACGCGAAGAGCCAGACCAAAACCGCGATGAGCGGTCACGCGAAGAGCCCGATCGCGCTAGCCCGGGAGGGCGAAGGTCGTGCGGGTCTTCTCGGCGCTCGGACCGCGGCCGTTCATCACCACGCGGATGAGCTCGTTCCACATCGTGCTGACGTAGGCGAACCGCTGGTGCTGCTCGACCGCGAGCGCGGTGTGGACCCAGCGGTCGAGCTCGTCGGCGGGGAGCTCCGGGCGCAGCGGCGAGAGCTTGGGGCGCTCGCCCATCGTCGCCGCCATCAGGATGTCGACCATCGAGTCACCGACGAAGGGGGGGCGACCGGCGAGCGCGCGAAAGACGACCGCCGCGAACGAATAAACGTCGATGCGATGATCGAACTCCTTCGCCTGCCATACCTCGGGGGCGATGTAGCTCGGCGAGCCCGCGACCATGCCGGCCTGCGTGAGCTGCATCGAGCCCTGGATCTTGGCGAGCCCGAAGTCCATGAGGCGCGTCCCGCCTCCCTTCTCCGGATAGAGCAGGATGACGTTCGAAGGCTTGAGGTCGCGGTGGATGATGCCCTTCGAGTGGGCCGCGTGGAGCGCGCGCGCGACCGGGTCGAGCACCTCGAGGACGCGGAAGGAGCTCATCCGATCGCCGAAGAGCTCGATGTCGCGCAGGTGGTCGGCGAGCGTTTCGCCTTCGAGCAGCTCCATCGCCATGTAGACGAAGCCGTTCTCGTCGTCGGTGCCGAAGCCGAACACGCGAACCACGCTCGAGCCCCAGAGCGCCTGGAGCGACTGGGCCTCACGCCAGAGCCGGACGGTGTACTGCGGATCTTCGGCGATCGACTGGCTGAGGATCTTCAGGGCGACGTCGATGCCCTGCTCCTGGTCGAACGCGCGGAACACGAGCCCGTGGCCGCCGCGTCCAAGCTCGGAGTCGAGCCGATACCGCTTGTCGATCAAGTCGCCAGGCTTGGGATCCGCCGCTGCCGCCACGTCTCGAATACGCTCCGGGTGCGGAATCTAATCGAAACCGCCCCGGAGCGCGAACTATCCCTGCGCGCGTCCGTAGCGCGTTCGCCGCGCGAGCGCCGGGATGACCACGAAGGTCGCCACCGCCGCCACCAGCATCGCGGCCCCCGTGAGCCCGCCCACGGTCTTCAAGGGGCGCGCCTCGCCGAGCGTGAGCACGAGGAAGCCGGCGCTCACCATGACGGCGTTGCTGAAGCTCGCCAGCCCCGAGTGAGCGACGGCGTGCCGCGCCGCCTGGGCCTCGCCCTCCGCCTGGGTCGCGCGCCATCCCGCCAGCAGGTGGACTCCGTAGTCGACCCCCGCGCCGATGATCAGGCTCGCGAGCATCGAGGTCCCGACCTCGAGGTGGAGGCCGAGCAGGCTCATCGAGCCGTAAATCACGACGAGCGTGAGCGCGGTCGGCGCGATGCCAAGCAGCCCGGCGGTAAGCGAGCGGTACAGAATGACCATGATCAAGAGCACGAGACCGAGGGAGATCGCGAGGCTCTTCCACTGGTTCGTGCGGACGCTGAGGGAGAGGCCGCGGTTCAGGACGGGGGTCCCGCTGACCGTGTAGGCAATCGCGCCGTCGCTCACGCCTCCCGATGTGGCGAGCAGCGCGCCGCGGTTGTCGAGGTCACGGAGGATTTCTCCGATGCGCGACTCGAAGCGCTCACCCTTCGCGCCCTCGGGCGCCTTCGCCCCAAGCGCCGTGAGCAGCTGACGCGCACGCGCACCGAGCAACTCCGGCCGCCACGCCTGATCGAGCGCACCACGCACCACGTCGGCGAGATCATCGAGCTCGTCCGAGGAGGGGTCCTCCTCGGTCACCTTCGCCAGGGCAGCCAACAGCGCCTCATCGTCCGGGGTGGGACCGAGCTTCGCGATGGCCCGGCCGAGCGCCTCCGAGTCGGCCGCGATCTCGCGGTCCGTAGACGCCGCGAGCAGCTTCTCGAGCCGAACGGCCGCGGCCTTCGCGTCGGGCGTGGGCGCGGGCATCGAGAGCGGCTTGGCGAACGCATCGCTCGGCGGCACGGTGACGCCGAACGAGTGAAAGAGCGCGCGCAGCTCGGCCGTGACGACCTCGATTCGGCGCGCGTCGCGGGCCCCGACGTCCTCGGCCGTCGGCTCACCGTTGCGCCCGACGAAGCGGTAGGCGCGGATCGCCTCGGTCGCGACGAGGCGCTCGATTCGCGCGAGCAGCTCACCGACCGCCGCGTGATCATCGGTGTCGATCTTGACGAGCACGAGCGCGTGCGGACGCTTCGCGCCCTCGGTGCTGAGCTCCTCGGCGACGAGCTGCCGGACCGAGGGGCGCCCAGCGAGGAACCGGTAGAGCGGGAGGACCTGCTCGGTGGACGGCGGGATCCGGCGCTCGCCAACCATCGCCTCCGAGGACAGGGACAGCACCTGCCCGATGTGGGTGACCGAGCTGACGTGCGGCAAGAGCGCGATCGTGTCGGCGACGCGCTGCACCTCACGCAGGACGTCCGCGTCGTTCATGTCACCGTCGACCGCGAGCTGGATGAACTGCGAGCCTCCGAAGCGCTCCTTCAAGAAGGTCTCGGCCTCGTCGGGCGGGCTCCCCTTCCCGAAGAACGCGGAGTTCTCCATGCGCGCGTCGACCCGCGAGGCGAGCGCACCGAAGACCAGTGCCACCAGCGCGAGCGCCACCGCGACGGGCTTCCGACGAGCGGTCATCGACGCGGCGAACTCCGCGAGCGCCGCCGTGAACCGCTCACCACCGAGCGCGCGCGCCGACGCACCCGTCAGCACCAGGACCGCGGGGACGAACGTGAGCGAGAGGAGGAGCGCTATCAGGATGCCGAGCCCGGCGAACACCCCGAACTCGCGGAGCGGCCCGATGTCCATCGCGCAGAACGAGAACAACCCGGCCGCCGTGATGAGGCCAGCACCGAGGACCGGAGGCCCGACGTCGCGAAGCGTCGCCACGACGGCCTCGTCGGCGTCGAGCTTCGCTCGCTCGGTGAAATACTGGACGATCACGTGGGTGACGTAGGCGCTCCCGAGCGCGAAGAGGATCACCGGGAGCGAGCCGAGCACCACGTTCGCCGGCGTCCGCGAGAAGCCCATGAGCCCCTGGGCGATCACGATGCCGATCCCCGCCGACGCGATCGTCAGCAGCACGCCAACCACGCTGCGGAATACGAGCACGACGATGACGAGCTTCACCAGGATCGCCCACGGCGTGAGCCGACGCATGTCGGCCTGGGTGACGTCGTAGATGTAGGTCGAGATGAACGGCGCACCGCCCCAGTATTTCTTCGTGTCGGGGAACGCCTCGACGACGCGGCGCTTCACGCGTGACGAGAGGTCGCGCGGGCTCGTGCCGGACTTGCCGAAGTTGTAGATGAGCACCGAGCGACCATCGGCAGAGATGAGGTTGCCGACGACGTGGTCACGGCTCATCACCTTGTCGCGGAGGGCCGCCTTCTCGGCGTCGTTCTTCGGAAGCGCGCCGACGAGGTAGTCGACGCGAGCGCCACCGTTCTCGGGCGTGAAGTCTTCTACGCTCGTCAGGCTGAGCGAGTAGGCGACGCCCGGCTCATCGTTCAACGTCTTCGTCAGGGCCCGCAATTTTCCGAGGAACGCGGGGTCGAACGGGTCGTCGACCTCCATCCCCACGAGGGCGACGTCGAGGCCGCCAAAGCGCTCGTTGACGAGGTGAAACTGGGCGATGTCGACGTTCCCCTTCGGGAGGAACTTGAGGACGTCGTCATCCTGATCGACCCGCGTCGCGTGGAACGCGCCGAGCGCGGTGGCGAGCAGGGTGACGCACACCACCGCCCAGGCGACCTGTCTGCGGGTCAGCGCCCGCGCGAGTGCTTCCATCATGTCCGGTTCTCCGTGGCGAGGGTGTCGAGCGCGGCCGCGAGGCGTTCGACCCCACAGAGCACGCCGGGCAGCGGCTCGCCCGTGAAGCAGAGCCGCGCCGAGGTCGTGTGCGCCGCACCGAAGGCGTCCCCGGGGGCGAGCAGCACCCCGTGATCGATCGCAAGCTCGAGAGCGTGCTGGAGCGAGCGGCCGGCGAGCCTCTCGGTGAGGTCGAGAAACACGAAGCTACCGCCGCGGGGGACGTGATGACACAGACCATGGCGCGCGAGCTCCGCGCAGGTGGCATCGCGCGCTTCCTTGTAAATTCGCGCGGCATCCGACAAGAACGGCTCGCTCGCCTGCACCGCGGCGAGGGCGGCCTGCTGCATGGTGACCGGCACGTTGTAGATGGTGTGGTTCGACATCCGGCGCACCGCATCGATGACGCGCGGCGCGGCGTTGACATAGCCGATGCGGGCCCCTGCGAGCGCGTGGCTCTTCGAGAGCGAGTGGCTCGTCACGGTTCGATTCGCCATGCCGGGGAGGTTCGCGAACGGCTCGTGCGCGCCCTCGTACACGAAGTCTGCGTAGACCTCGTCGGAGAAGACCCAGAGGTCGTGTGCCTCGGCGAGCTCCGCGATGGCGGCGAGCTGCGCCCGCGGAAACACGTAACCATCGGGGTTGCCGGGGCTGCTGAAGTAGATGGCGCGCGTGCGCGGACCGAGCGCCCGCTCGAGCCTCGTGCGGACGCAGGCGCCCGGGGGATCGAAAAGCTCCTGGGTGAGCGGCACCTCGATCGGCACCGCGCCCGCGGTGGCGAGCACGCCCGTGATCAGAGGCCAGTACGGGGTGACGACGAGCACCTCGTCGCCGGGATCGAGCAGCGCGCGCGCTGCACAGAAGAGCGCGTGCGTGCAGCCCGCTCCGACGTGCACGCTGTCCAGCCCGTGCACCGTCGCATGGCCCCGTTCGGCGAGGCGCCCGGCGAGCGCGCTCCGCAGCTCGGGAAGTCCAGGCACTGCGCCGTAGGTCCCGAGCGCCGGCACCTCGAGCCGACGGAGGCTCTCGAAGGCCGCAGCGGGAGGCGGCAGGTAGGTGTCGCCGATCTGCAGCGGGACGAGCTCCCCACCGCGAGCGCGGAAGGCATCGATGCGAGACTGGAGCGCGGCGAATACGCTGTTGCGAACCGTGCTCGCCGCACACGAGAGCCTGGGCCCCGGGGTCTGCATGAACGTCGTTCACGCTACCACGGGGCTCGCGCCAACCCCGCTTAAGTGGCGACGTGAAGCGCGCTCCGACGGCGCGTCAGAGGCCGAGCCAAGGACCAGCCTCGAGCACGGTCTTGCCTCGCCGGAGCTCGAAGTGCAGCACGGGCGACTTGCCGCCGCTGCGCTTGACCCAGCCGATGCGACCTCGCTCCGCCAGCGCATCGCCGATCTTCACGTCGAGGTTCTGGAGGTTGCCGTACGTCGAGAAGTAATGGTCGCCGTGGTCGATGACGACGGTCATCCCTCGGTCGGTCTCGCCGGCGAACGCGACGGTGCCAGGGTAGACCGCGCGCACGGCCGTGTCGCGGCTCGCGCGGAGCTGGAGCATCGAGACGGAGCTGTCCTTCTGCGAGACGACCGCGCGACCGGCGAGCGGGAACGAGAGCCGCCCCTTCATCTGTGCGAAATTCGAGGTCGGGTCGGCCGCGAGGGGGCCGGTGTCGGCACCGTACACCGCGGTGTGAGGTGGCTCCGACGAGCTACCGAACGCACGCTGGAATGCGTCGCGGCGATCGTCGGCTTCCTGCATGACCTGCTGCGCCTGCTTCATCGCCTCGCGCTGGACGAGCAGTGGGGCGCGCTCCGCCCGAACGAGCCGGAGCTCGCGCTTCGCCGTCGCTTGCCGTTCGCGCAGCTCGGTGTCGGCCTCGAGATCCCGCGTCAGCGCGGCCCGCAAGCGCTCGACCTTCGACGCGTGGTCGACGAGGCCGTCGAAGCCTCCGCCCACAGGGAGCATGCCGACGCGGACGAGCCGGTAATACTGGCGACCGCGGGCGGTGATGCGCTTCTGCACCGTATCGAGGCGCGGGCCGAGGTCATCGAGATCGCGCGACAGCTCGCGCTCGCGCCGCTCGAGCTTGGCCATCACGACGTCGAAGTCGGTCGCTTGCACGGCATCACGATCATGCAGGGCATCACGATCATGCAGGGCATCACGATCGTGCACCGCATCCCGATCGTTCACGGCATCGCGGGGCGGCGCGTTGTCGACGACGGTGCGCGTCGGCACGTAGGCCCCCGCGGTGCCGGCCACGAGCACCGCAAGCAGGAGGCCCACGAGCCCGCGCCGGATGCGGCTACGGCTCTCGTCCGTCGCGCGCCGCTGCTTCGCCATGTCAGATCCGAACGGCCTTCCGCAGGCTGAGCCAGGCGGTCGCGGCGCCGAGGAGCGCGCCGAGCAGCACCATCGTGGTCATCACCGGCCAAGGCAAGAACGAGGGGTGGACGCCGAGCAGCCCGGCGAGCTCACGGTCGAAGCGGCCGCTGACGATCGTGTAGAGCACGCCGAGCAGGACGATGGCGGCGGCGGCCCCCGACGCTCCCTGGATCGCACCCTCGATGATGAAAGGTCGGCAGACGAAGCGGGTCGTCGCCCCGACGAGGCGCAACACCTCGACCTCGAGCTTCCGCCGCTCGAGCAAGAGCCGCATCGTCGACGCCACGACGCTGATGACCGCGGCGAGAACGACGACGGCGAGAAACAGGCTCGCGGTGACCCCGCCTCGCAGGAGGGACGAGAGCCGCTCGGTCCAGCGCTGGTAGGTCTCGACGGTCTCGACGCTCGGCAACGCGCGCAGCTTCAGCGCGATGACCCCGAGGTGCTCGTCGTCGATCGTGTCGTCGAACGCGAGCTCGACCGAGCTCGGGAAGGCATCGACCGGGAGGGCCGCGAGCTGCGGATCACCGCCCGACTGCACGACCTCGCTGCGCGCATCCTCGCGCGAGACGAAGCGAGCCTTCTTCACACCCTGGGTCGCCTCGAGCGCCTTCACGAGCGCCTGGATGTCCTCGGTCGACGCGTCGTCACGCAGGTAGACCGTGGCCCGTCCCGCGCGCGACCAACGATCGCGCACGGCCGCGAGGTTCGTGACGACGAGCATCGCGGAGGCGAGGCAAACGAACGCCACGGCGAGCGAGAAGATGGTCATCGCTTGCAGGCGCCAGTTGCTGCGGCCTGCTCGCCAAGTGCCGAGGAATCGGTACGTCGGTCCGGGGTCACTCATCGCAAGTCCTCACACCGCGACGCGGATTCCGCTGTCGCCGTCGTCGGCCCAGTCGAAGGCCTCAAGGCCGCTGCGCGCGTCGGTCGCCTTGCCCTCATCGAGCACCACGACACGACGCTCCCGCACGTCGAGCAGCGACCGATCGTGCGTCGCGAAGAGCACGGTCGTGCCTTGATCGTTGATGTCCTCGAACAGCCCGAGGATGTCGACGGCGAGCAGGGGGTCGAGGTTGCCGGTCGGTTCGTCCGCGAGGATCAGCGCTGGCTCGGCGACGATCGCCCGCGCGATCGCGACGCGCTGCTGCTCTCCGCCCGAGAGCGCGCTCGTGCGGGTAGCGCCACGACCGGTGAGGCCGACGCGCTCGAGCGCCGCGCCGACCCGGGAGCGGATGAGCCGCGTCGGCAAGCCGAGCACCTCAAGCGCGATGGCGACGTTCTCGAATGCAGACCAGTCCGGCACGAGCTTGAAGTCCTGAAAGACGATCCCGATGTTGCGACGGAGCGCGGGGATCGAGTCCGGCGTGATGCGTGCGATGTCGCGCCCCATGAAGCGGATCACGCCTTCGTCGGGGCGCTCGGCGCGGTAGAGCAACCGCAGCAGCGAGCTCTTGCCCGAGCCCGACGGACCGGTGATGAACACGAACTCACCGCGCTCGATGGTGAGCGAGAGCGCGCGAAGGACCGGCCGATCGGCGACGTAGGATTTGCGGACGTCCTCGATCACCAAGATGGGCTTGTCGGCGGCCGAGGCATCAAATCGCCTCCCGCGCGGATCTCCGGAGCCCACCCCGGATCCCTTCTCGCCTCGCACCGATCGCATCAGGGTACGACCTAACAAGGAGGATGGGGCCAGGGAAACTTTTCGGCTGTGCAAACCTCACCCTGCCGACACCTTCTTTGCTACGCTCGTTCCGATTCCATGTCCGACCCGAAGGAACTCGCCAGCAAGGCCCGGAACACCCTGTCGCAAGCGCTCGAGTCGCTCCAGTCCGGCGACGACGTCCCCGAGTCGCTGATCGAGCTCGCCGCCCCGATCGCGAAGTCGATGGGGACCCTGCATCGGATCGAGAAGAGCGGGAGCGGCAAAGCCGAGGAGATCGACGCAGCCCTCGACAACGTCCGAAGCGTCCTCGATGCGCTGCAGGAGGTGAGCCACGAACACCCCGCCGTCGAGCAAGCGATGGAGACGGTCGCCGGCTCGCTCAGCAAGATGTTCGCGCTGTCGCGGGCTCTGAAGGCCGCGGCCGCACCCAAGCCCGAGCCCAAGCCCGAGCCCAAGCCGAAGGCGGAGGAGTTCAAGCCGACCCCGAAGACGGTGGCGATGCCGCCGGAGGTCTCGGAGGGACGGTTGAACCAGGGCCGCGCGGTCGCGCGCGATCCGGAGGTGCACGTGCCGCCGCCGGCAGCCCACACCGATCCGATGCCGGCTGCCCGGACCGCGGTCAGCGAGGAGGGACGGCGCGCGGAAGCCCCCACCCGGGTCGCCGCTCGCCCGGCTCCGACCGAGCCCGAGGCCCCCGTCCGGGTCGCCGCTCGCCCGGCTCCGAACGAGCCCGAAGCCCCTGTCCGGGTCGCCGCTCGCCCGGCTCCGACCGAGCCCGAAGCCCCCGCACCGCGCTCGATCCGCCGCACCGGGAGCGCGCCGGTCTCCGAGCGCCTGCCCTCGAAGGACAAGCAACGCGTCGCCGGGACCGAGGGCGAGCCGCTCCCACCCGAGGGTGCGCGCGTGCAGTCGGTCGAGCTCGGCGCTTTCTCCGCCTCGAACTTCTATAAGGGTCTGAGCGGCAACGACGTGATCGAGCACGGCGGGATCTTCGTCGCGACCTACCAGATCCCGAAGGTCGGGACGCCGATCGCGGTGCGCGTTCACCTGCCGGGTGATCTCGAGTTCGACGCGGACGCGGTCGTCCAGTGGACGCGCGACGTCGGCGAGGACAGCGAGCCCGGCTACGGCGCGCGCTTCACCCGCGTGTCCCACGAGGCCCGTCAGCTCGTCTACCGCTACGTGCGGAACCGCGAGCCGATGTTCTACGACGATCTCTGATCGTGGTGCGACCTTCGGCGGTCCGTCCGGACTGGCGCCGAGGGCTCCTCGCTGCCCTCGCAGCGACCGCCATGCTCACGGGTTCGGTCGGCGAGGCGCACGCCGAGAACGATCCTGCGCTCGAGCGCTGGACCCTCGAGACGCCGCACTTTCGCATCACCTACGACACGGTCCTCGAGCCGGTCGCCGTGCGCGTTGCCGAGCTCGGGGAGGCCATTCATGGCCGGCTCGCCGGGCCGCTCGGTCACGACCCGGACGACGTCACCCACATCCTCATCACCGATCAGACCGACGTCGCGAACGGCTCGGCGATCGCGGTCCCGTACAACCAGATCCAGCTGTTTGTCACGGCACCGGGCGATCTCTCTCCGCTCGGAGACTACGACGATTGGCTCCTCGGGCTGCTGACGCACGAGTACACGCACATC
>Ga0194129_10001112_pt1 | contig 46128 bp, 42 predicted proteins | sample TA2KigCa35mmetaG_FD_150862 | JGI IMG/M metagenome (GOLD analysis project Ga0194129, IMG submission 150862) | Freshwater microbial communities from Lake Tanganyika, Tanzania - TA2015038 Kigoma Deep Cast 35m | ecosystem: Environmental > Aquatic > Freshwater > Lake | place: Tanzania: Lake...
TTCGCATTTCGGAGTTGGAGCGGGTGGTTGTGGGAATGTAGACGTTACTTACGACTTCCAGTAACAGCATCCCATACTGCAGCAGCTCCTTCACGAACCGCCATTCCCGGTCGATTATGGCTAGCATAATAGGTTGCATTCAGACCATGACGCATGACACCCGAATTATGAAGCGCAGCATTTACGCCTGACTGTACGACACTTTGCTTAATATTTCCGATTATACCTTTTGATGAAGGTTCATCCGATGCGCTGAACTGTAGTTCGGTATTCATTGTAGTATGTTATATTATAATAGTATTTTTTTATTTGGGAATTATTGTTTAATATGATTGAATTTTTGCCATTGGTTACTGTGTCCGGGTATATGCTATATGTGTTTGTAAATGAATTATACGAAGAATTTAGTAATTCATGCTAACCCAATCTCTCGTAATCACCTTGTCAACACTTTCCAGCGCCCCTTCCACCCATCCTTGGTCACGACTCACCATCTCACCTACAACGACCATTCCTTTCATCGGATGTTGCGCTTGATGAATGAAATCCGCACGCGATTTGTATTCTTTGGCGAGTGGTTCGTAATAGTGTGTCCCAATTTCCCAGTAGTAACTCTTCAACGCGGTAATATGTACCGGTGTCGATACAGGTATTCCAAGTGCGTCAGCCACCCACTTTGAATACATTTCGCGGTTTTTGCGTGTATCTTCTATTGCTCGTTTTCGTTTCAAGATCTTCGCATGTTCATTGTCATTATATACAATCATGTATACTCCTTTATCAGGGCTCATCGGTATCATTTTTTGCAGATGTCCGGTTTGAAGAACTGTAAAGGATGTGACATATTTCTTCATGATATCCGTGCTTTCACGGTCGAATTTTGCGTATAAAATAAGGAAAGGTTGGCCTTGGATTTGCTGGTATATGCTTGATCGCGCGGATGCGCCTGGTACGATTTTTCGAACTGCGTCGACGGTTGTTGCAACAATGATTTTATTCGCATAGTACCGCTTGGACGGCCCGTCTTGTGACTTGGTCGAAATTTCGTAAAATGAACAAGGAGCGTCATCGAATCTACAAATATTGGTAACTTCCGTGGAACAACGAAAATGGTTGTTGCCGATAGTGTTATGTAGTGTATCGATCAATTCCTTCCATGGAACGTGAATTGCCGTCCATCCGCTGACATTATCATCCATACCATAATGATACAATGTTTCATAAATATCGGCGTTTTCGAAGTCAGTATATCCGCTTGTATTCATGAAACTCGCGTACTCCTCTTCACCAAGTGTGTCAATAAAAAACTGCTTGAATGTCTTTTGGGAGTGCCGATAATGTTGAGGGCGTTTATTGTATTCCTGTTTAAGTCGTTGCATGGTTTTCATGATATCGGCGGGTTGAAAGAGTGCGCGCGGAACATAAATGCGTGATGTTGTGAATTCGGATGTATGTGTCTTCGTATCTTTGAGTAACTTGATCAATGCGTGGTCTTTGTTTTTTCGTCCAACACCCGCACCCACGACTACGTTTGCGCCATAAAATGTCTCATTGCCTGCGCGTCCACCTAGCCATTTTTTCGGGTTTTTCTCTAATATGAGGAAGGATGTATTCGGCGGAGCAATGCGTTTGAGTTGATAGCCAGCATATAAACCTGCAATTCCGCCACCAATTATAATGATATCAACTACGTTGCTCATATTATTATAAGATTAGAGGTTTATTTATTATTTGATTGCAGACTCACTGCGTTTTTAACACGTATAAAGCGTCTCCCCAACCATGTTGAGTCATGTTCGTTAATACTCTCTTAAAATTATATTGGAGAAGAAATGCATCAATATCGGTAATTAATCCGCAATTTTTATATAATTCTTTTTCGTTCACTTCCAAATATATTGCTTTTGCATATTTGATAGATTGGGTCGCGCCTTTTAATGCCATAAGTTCTGCTCCTTGAATATCGAAATTCCAAAAATTATATTTGGAAGCATCTATTTTGTTTCGTTCGAAAAAAGTATCAATCGTAATACTTTTTGAAGTAAATTTATCTACGTATACAACGGAAGGGTGTTCTTGTGCATGAGTGCCAAAATCTAATACACTTGATGACTGAACGTTATTCGAAATATTAAATATCACTTCTTCATCATCTTTGTCTGTGACTACGGCATTATATACATTTGGTATTCCTCTATTTATAGCTTGATTCACTTTTGAAGGGATGGCGTCAATCCATACGACGTCTTCTTGTTTCAATCCAATTTGATTATAAAATTGCAGTTCTTCGCAATCATGGGCCCCTAAATGAAAACTACCGAAAATATGTATATTGTTATCTGTCAACGCTTTCGTAATTGCATCTAAACTAATAAGCATTTTATAGGTTATACTAACATGTTATTATATTGATTCATACGCAATTATTCGGCATATTGATTCTTATCAATCATCACATTATGCGCTATATTCTTGATCACTTTTGACACATTGTCATCATCACCGTCGAATCCGTGTCTCGAAAGTGTCATATACATACTGTTTGCACGAGAATCACTGTTTTCACATTCCGGGTGTTCTTTGGCCCATTTATTGATTTGGTCTACGTTCTTTTTCTCGACAACACGTACAGCGTTGACTAATTTCTGACTGTTGACATTCTCTCGCTCCCATTTATCATCGTCTTTTATGTAGAGAATTTCACGTTTGATATCGCTACAATGAATCGGGCGTTTCGTTACTTCCGTCTTCTCGAGATTCTCAATGAATATCTTGGAAATTCCTTTGACGAAACCGTGTTTACCAACGTCTTTCATATCATCGGTGTCTAATTCGATCGTGTTTACAAACTCGGTCATATTCATCGCGTCCTTGCACTGTTCGTTGAGAAACATGTTGATATTGAATGTCTTATTGTTCATATTCGACATATTTCCATTGATTGTAAGGTTGTTATTCGTATTATTCGTCGTATGATTCGACGGTTCTTGTACTGTATCCACCGCCGAATTTGTCTTCACTGCGAGTAAAACTGCGCCGATCATTTGCATCATTTGCTCTTGGTTCGTTTTGAACATTTCCAGCATCGCAGATGTCATTATTTCGACGGGCGTTTTCTCTGTGGTAGTGGAATTATTCATTGGCGCTATATTATTACTGGATGGTGAAACAGTACATTTTTTAGAGTGTTGCCATAGTCCTTTCTTAGAAAAATACGGTCGATTACAATTTTTGCATGGATATATTTTCCGGGATTCTGGGGCTTGAGTGGCCTCCGGGGGTGCTTGGTTGGTCAAATTCCCCCCATTTACTGGATTGGTAATTATGGTAATTTTATGCTTCTTCGTCTTCAAATGTTCGATATAGTTACAACTCTTACTCGTATAAAAGTCACAACTTTTGCAAGAAAATTTGGCGGTTTTTTGAGGGTAACTAACTGGCCCACACTGTAAACCTACCGGGAATGTTGGTAGGGTTGTACAATTTATCTTACTGTTTGGCATCTGTTCGAAAAATGTCTATTTTCAGAATCACCTAAATTACCTTTCCAGTTTTTGTCCGAATTTATGTCCGTTTTTGTATATCATAGGGATAGATAAAAACGGATCGAAATGAACGAATGAAAAATTATCAGTCACAATTTTTTCGCCGGAAAAAATATTTGTGACGATAAAGTTGAAAATGCATGATTTTCATGTTTCAAAAGTCTCCGGCGCAAACAGCGTTTTGGACATTTATAGAATCCAGCCGGTATATAACTGGATTGGTAATCTACAGGATGGTTTTCCAGTTCATCCTATTCATATTTTTATTACGATTTATCAAGCGAATATTTTCGGCTAAAAACTTCATTTTCAAACCGAATATTTTCGGTGGAACACCGACTTTTCAAAAGTTTTATTTTCGGCGGCGAAGGGAGTTTTCATTCTTTTTCATTTGTCCGAACCGCGCGGATTTTGAAATAAAACGTTCTCTCATTACTAATCTATATACTTGGACATCATGGGTGTCTTTGATATTATTGCAATGTCATTCCTGACAACAATTCCAATCCTTTATACGTTCCCGATGATCATGGCGCATTTTTTCAAGATTCAAGGCTATAAAATTTCCGACCAAACTGAATGCAACCAACTTATCAACAAGTTAAACATCCGGCGTTCTGTATTTTATCAGAATGGAAAGCCATTCGGCGTATTTTATGGGAAATGGTATATCGGTTATATTTACTCGAATGATACGCAGCATGGAAACCAAGGCCAGACGATGTACCTTATTATCAAACGTGAAGTATATGAACGTGTGACAGATACAGTGTTCAAATTAACGAGTGAAAAGGGTGATGACAGTAATCGTGACGGGACAAATGCTGCGCCAGCAGAAAAGAAAATCATAGAAATCCGCGAACGGCGCGGGAATCCGTGGTGGTGGGACTACGCCGACCGTAAATATGAAGCATCAAAGTTCCTGAAAAAGGAACCGCGCAAGTATCAGCAAGAGATCATGGACGATATTCTCTCGATCGTCCGAGGAAAAGCGTCGCGAAGTGGAACATTCTTCATTCACGGAGAGCCAGGAACTGGCAAGTCGCTACTTACTCTTCTGCTTGCCAAGCAAATTGGCGCGTACTATTGTGATACATGGAAACCGACCGATCCCGGCGATACTTTATCCAAAGTCTATAGTACGATTTCACCGGATGATAATAAACCGCTTGTTCTTGTACTTGAAGAGTGTGACAAGTTGGTTATAAATGTCCTGCAAGGAAACGTGAAACCACATTTATATATTCCGATCCCCATGATGGATAAAGGCGACTGGAATGGAATGTTGGATAAAGTCACAGACTTAGGATTTTATCCAAATCTAATATTGATTTTGACATCAAATATCTCTCGCGACGAAATTCATGCGATCGATGCGTCAATATTGAGAGATGGGCGAATTGACAAGGCTTATCACATGATGAATACCAAATAATATTATGCAGATGTTCCACATAACTTGTCCATAAAATAGTTCATTCCGTAGTTACACGTAAATCGCCGATGATGTTCTTGATGAAACCCGCATTTCATATTAGTATGAGACATTAAAATTGTGTTAATTGTTGCAATTGTCCCAATCAAGTAGATATGAAAAAATGAAAACCGAATGAAATAATGTAAAACAAAGATTGAACCCAAATTGGTTATAATTGCATCAAATGGGTGTGCATACAATGCAAATATACCAATAACTTCGGTGTTTTCGTGGTGGGTTTTATGATACCGGTATAAATATTTACTATGGATTAAATAGTGAATAATATAAAACCAAACCTCACCAAACCCAATTTGCAAAATCATATAACATATTTCATTGAAAATGGTGTCATAAATAATGATAGGCGGTTGTATGTATAATATACCCCACAATGATAATGGTTGGAAGACAAAAACATTCCAGAACAAATTTTCAAAATGAGTTTGTTTTAATTTGGTATTATAAATTTCTTTATTGCGTGTGTAGTCGTAATAACTTGCGACAACATACAACCATGAACTAAAAAAAGGAACAATAAAAAGATGCATAATTATTATAATTTAAATAGTATTAATATGTTTATGTATTATAGGTCCGTATTTTATTTCATCATAGTTGTTTCCATGTCTCTTACTTCTGTAGAACTTACTCGCGAAACATTCAAGGGTTTACTTGAATTCAATTCTAAACAATATAAGCACACAATATTAAAACTTACTGCGGATTGGTGTCGGCCGTGTAAAACGATCAAAGAACTCGCAAATCAACAAGTCGCAAATCTCTCGGGGTCCAAGATTGAATGTTATGAAGTGAATGTGGACGACTCCATTGATTTTTATGCATTTATGAAGCAGAAACGTATGGTCAATGGTATTCCTGTGTTTCTTTTTTATAAATCTGGAAATACGGAATACATTCCAGATGACACTGTTACCGGTGCTAATCCTCCCGACATCGTTGCATTTTTTGACCGATGTGCAAAGGTCTAAATTACATTAAAACATCAATATACATATTATGCTATATTGATGTGTGTGTGTGTGTATAATAACGTTTACGAATTGTAATTCACAGTTGTATTCGTAGAATTGTCATTCGTTGTAGTGGTGCTTTTTTGTAAGCTTGGACTCACTGTAAGTCCTCCGAGAGATTTGATCGGCGCTTTTGAAATACTCGTACTGGGACGAGCAAATCCAGGACGAGTCCTTGTAGCACCACCACGCATAGCACCACCGGCCCGCATAACACCGGCTCGCGCAGCGCCAGCCAATGCGCCTAAAAAGAACAGTTTAGCCTCAGGGGCAGAAGTTGAGGTTTCAAAGGAAAGCATATTATACTATATCAAATGAAAATAAACATAAATTTAGAACGCTAATTATAATAATACACACTCTTCAATCCATTCCAATCGATGGAAACTCTCGATCTTGAGATTGACAACTATAATTTGCCAGACATTCTCGCCCTTTTCAATCTGCCAACACTCTTCAACGAGGATGACTTGAAACGTGCAAAACTCACCGTATTAAAAACGCACCCGGATAAAAGCCAACTTCCAAAAGAGTATTTCCTATTCTTTACTAAAGCTTACCGTATTGTGCATCAGATATATACTATTCGGCATCCAACAATTAATGAGCATTATACGCAACGTGTTGAGCGAACTCCGCGAATACCATCTGCGTCAGTAGTCCCGTCATTTGCCCCTAAGTGTGTCTCAAAAGATACACTAAGAGAGCCATATACGCCGATTGACGGAGGAGTGGCGGCAGCAAATGCGGCAAAAGATATAGTGGATTACGACCGATTAATGCAAGGAGAAGGTTATCGCTATAGAACAGACGATGAATATTCACAGGCTTCTCATGAGAGAATGAAACGTCGATTAGATGAGATGATGAATAATGGGAAAGAGGAAGTAGGTAGAGGAAAAACTGGTAGTACTACAACCAAAGTAAGCGAATTCAATCGCTGGTTTAATGAAAAATTTGAACAGTACCGATTAAAGGATGATGAACTTGAGTCAGGATATGAAGCGTGGTTACGTGGAGAGACAGATGATGATACAAATACAGAACAAAATACTCATGATAGTGGGTCATGGGCGGATAAAGTCGCACAACTAAACCAACGAAAGCAAGAACTACGAAATAAGTATGCACTTGTTGAGAAACATGAATTGGAATACGTTGGTGGTTATGATAATGGAACCGCTGGAGGTGGATACGACTTAACGAGAGAACGCCCACAAGAATACTCAAGTGGAATATTTGGTAATTTACGATATGAAGATTTAAAAAAAGCACATACAGAAACGGTAATACCAGTAACAGAAGAAGATTATTATAAAACCAAACGGTTCAATACCGTGAATGAATTACAGACATTTAGAGAGCAAACGCGGAGAGATATGTACAAGCAAACGAGTAAAGCGGAACAAGAACACATATATCAACAATCGCGGATGCGGCAAGATGAAGAAGATACACGGCGTGCATTCATTTTAGCCAAACAGGATGAAATCACTCGTGATATTCATAAGAAATTATACTCTGATATGTTTCGACTAGAGAATTGACTTGATTATAATATAGAATATAATATGAAATATAATATGAAATATAATATGAAATATAATATGAAATATAATATATAAATGAACCGTAGAATTACAAAAAAGAAACGTATATTGCGAGTAAAAACCCGTGGCTGTGTTAGAAGTCGTGGTCGTGGTCGTGGTCGTGGTCGTGGTCGTGGTCGTGCGAGTAATTACACTATGCGTGGTGGGTTGGGCCCCCATGATGGGGTTAACATATCTATTACAGACCGTTTTAGTTTTACCGATCCAGCCCACGAAATAGAGTTCGGCATGTTTATATTTGGAACACCATCACAGAGAGAAGCTTGGACTAGATTACTAGCAAAATGTCTAGAAAAAAAGGTGCCAGTATATATTTTAACCGCAGGCAACAAGGTCGGTATTATTAGAACATTACAATTATTAAATATGGATAATTATTTTAGAGAAGTTTTATGCACAAATCTGCCGAATATCTCTAACCCTTTGGCTGTACTTTCAAATCCACAAAACGCCACAGGTGAGCATAATTTTCATGGACGTTCAAAATATGATGTCATTTATGAGATTATGAATGAATTATTAAGAAGTGATCCATTACCATCATCGGAACAAAGAAATGGATGTCTTCTTGATGATGACGAATCAAATAGAGCTAACTCACAAATTGCTCCGAATGTTGAGTTTTTAAATACAAAAACAAGCACAAGACCAAGTGATTTTAATGAAGCAGAGTTAAAGGCGAATGTGTTTTATAATTTGCGTATGCAAAAAATGAGAAATAATCCCAATATGAATTTTACACCTATAGATTTGATAAATAGGGTATATTCTAAAGTAGACAACGACACATATAATGTGGTCTTTATAGATTTCGATGAAACATTTGAACTATGGGACAGCGCAATGCCTTTACAGAATATTCAAAGATTACAACAGTTTAGAGACATTAATCATAGTATAACTGTCGCATAATCTTTTATTTTCTTACCTATATAATAGACATTATAATCATAGAGTAACGATATGTTCGAAAACAAAGTCGTAAAACTGGCGATTGCCTACTTACTAATTATGTTGATTGGTTTCATTTATAACAAATATAAGAAAACAATCGAAGTGAAAGAACAGTATGATGATGGCGAACTTATAAATAAGTATCTTCTTAACGACAGCAGTATTACCAAAAACAAAAAACCGATTATGTGGGTTCATATTGAGTTTGACAAGAATGCAAGATCATGGGAGAGTTTCGGTTCAAGAACTAGTGAAAATTTGAATCAGCCGTATCAATATTTAACTATTCGCAATATTATCGAGCATTGTGGTGAGAGTTTCAATGTCTGTCTAATTGATGATGAAGCATTTGCAAAGATAATACCGGAATGGCGTACGAGAGTTGAGCATCTTCCACGTCCACTTAGAAGTCACGTTCGAGAGTTAGCACTTGCAACAATTCTTCATATATATGGCGGGTTTTTATTACCAAGTTCATTTATATGCTTCCATAATTTGCGGTCACTATATGACGCTCATCTAGATAATGCGAATGTAGTTATTGGCGAACTTCGAACTGTATCATCTCTTGCGAATGAGAGACAATATTCACCATCTACGAAGATAATGGGATGTCGCAAATTCGATCCTGTTATGAAAGAATACATGGAATTTTTGATGGAAATTAATAATCGAGACCAAACACAAGACATGGATTTTACGGGAGAGAGTACACGATGGTGGTTGGACAAACAAATGACGACACCCAAAGCGCTTAGTGTTATTCCGGCAGAAGAACTCGGTGTCAAAACAACTACGAATAAGCCAGTATTATTAGAAGAGTTGATGGCGGACCATGATGTTCCGTTATCTCCAACAACGGCGGGGTTATATATACCGGAACAAGAGATACTTAAACGGAGCAAATTTCAATGGTTTGCACGATTATCGCCGAAACAAGTATTGGAATCGAATACGTTAGTTGGGAAGTACCTTTTAGTAAAGGCGACCGGGTGTTCTAGTGGGGTTGCGCCCTTAAACGACGCAGTGCGATAGGTTGTGCGTGGGGATGCGCTTTCGACTATACTGTAGCGTTCCTTATTACTGTGTCATGTGGGGTCGAAACTCCAAGCATAATCCTAATAAGTTATTCGTGAATAATGCCAATTCAATATCATGCTCATGTATGTTATGGAATATCGTAATGTATTTACAAATAAGAGATGTAATACGATATTTGATGTCTTCTCTGAATAATGGAGTTAATTTCACAAATAGAAAGTAATTATCCAAGATATCGAGCACGGAATATCCTTCATCGTTCAATTGAAATAATATCTTATTCGCACAACGTACTCGAGTATTTGCGTCGATAGCATTGTCTAAAATAACGCGAGTATATTCTTCAAAACGATGAAAACTGATATTTGTACATATTTTATTTGCAAGTTCAATCGAAATCTCTCGTTCAATAAGTTTTATCTTTTCAAGGTAATTGATAAGTGTTCTCACGGAACCATTTGAAACCTGTAACAAAAATTCTTCAGCATCTTTTGATATCATTAACTGTTCATTTTTTTTTATTTTTAGCATAATCTTATTCAAACAACCTATATTCAATTGATTGATTTTAATGATAATATTACGTGTTTGAAATGTATCGACAACTTTTTGTATATTGGTACACGAAGAGATAAAATGCACATTATGACTATATTTGTCAATACAGTTTCGAAATACTTGCTGTCCTTGTTCATTGATTAAATCTATATCGTCTAATAATACGATTTTCTTCTTGCCGGGTATCATTGTCATTGTTTGGCAAAATACCTTTACATCGTTACGATAATATTGGATACCTTGTTCTTTTAAACTATTTAATACAAGAATATTTTCTTTTATCGTAGTATTATTGCAACCTGATTTTTTATAATATTCTCGTATCATTGCATTAATGATTGATGTTTTTCCAGAGCCGGAGTCGCCATAAAACATAATATTGAGGTTATCCATTTCAATAAGACTATTAATAATCGTTACAGTATTTTCATCTAATTGTTCAAATTCGTGTATTTTCGACGGTTGATATTTTGCGATAAATGGAATATCCGATGATGCACATGTGTCTGTAGTATTCATTGTATGTACTAATTGTAGAAAGCCTGTTATATTGCGTACCAATAAAGTATAATAAATATAATGTTTAAGTATTAACAATAATCATATTATATGTTTTTCAACTTTCCATTTGGAGGTGGTATTCCAGGACATGGACCGGGTACGTTTTTTAATGCCGATGATTTTGCGCATATGAATATAGATGACAATAATATTGATAAAGATAAAGATTATTATAAAATATTAGGTGTAGACGAAAAAGCGAATGAAGATGAAATTAAGAAAGCTTATCGAAGAATGTCGATGTTGCATCATCCAGATAAAAATGGAAATACAGAGGAAAGCAAGCAAAAGTTCCAAGAATTGAATAATGCATATGCGGCATTATCTGATACAAATAAAAGACGAACATATGATATGATGAGAAAAGGGGGAGGGGTAGGTCCGGGAGGTATGCCAAATGTCTTTCATTTTGGTGGCGGAGGTGGAGGCGGTGGCGGAGGTGGATTTCCACCAGGTATCCCAGAAGAATTACTACACATGTTATTCAGTGGAGGGTTAGGAGGAGGAATGAACCCACCTCACGGAGGTGGTGGACCTGGGCCAAAAGTTGTATTTCAGACATTTCATAATGGGCGCCCAACAAATATGAATGGAATGAATAGCTTTATGCATCAGCAACAACATCAATCACAACCGCCACCATCACAACCACCACCGAATGTTCGTGTATATCAAGTACCAGAAACAATAATAAAAACAGTATCGCTAACACTTGAGCAATGTTATAATGGATGCACAATTCCAATAGAAATTGACCGTCATGTCCCTGATAATGAAATTGTAAAGATTGAGCGCGAGACAATCCATGCTCAAATACCAAAAGGTATACTTCAAGGAGATACGATTATTTTAAACGAATGTGGTCATATGAATGAAGCTGGTATGAAGGGTGATATTCGCATCGTAATCAACGTACTTCAACATGCATTATTCAAAGTTGAAAATCTTGACCTGACTATAGAGAAAACAATATCACTGAAATCTGCACTTTGTGGGTTCGATTTTGAAATAACACATTTAAATGGTCGTATTTTTAAATTGGCAAATAAACCAGGGAATGTTATTAAACCTGGTAATATAAAAACAATACCAGGTTTGGGTTTGGAGAAAAATGGAGAAGCCGGTGTTTTAAAAATAAAATTTAATGTTGAGTTTCCGGATAATTTAACACAAGAACAAATTAATGGTATTCAGGTTTCGGGGCTTTAAATGTTTATGTAAGATATATTAGAATAATTAGAATACAACGTACTGCCATAAGGATAAAATCCATTTGAACCAGTTAACACGCCGTTCCGAGGATACAAACGAATACGTATACCATAATTCAATACAGTACTTTTGCATAAAATAGTAAATGTTTGATTACCCGTTTCAGATGCGCTCGTCGTTTTTAGTCGTTGATTTGTTGTAAATATTGTGCCATTCAAATTAATATTATTTGTAAGGTCTGCAATTCCATTATTTGCATCAAATATATTATGCTCTGCAGTGCTTCCTATACGAGTATAATAAATTTCACACTCATAATAAGTGGCATTTCCATTATAATTTGGATAGTCGAAAAAAACTGATAATCCGTTATTTATACCGTTATTAATGTTAATTCTTTCTACAAATCTTAAGAATGGAGTTGATGGTTTGTATGGATATAATGATGGATAAATTGTATTTCCAGATGTTTCAGTAACTGACTGATTATTAATCATTTCCATATATGTATAATCAGAATATGCACGTTGGCTATTGTATTCATTCATGATTACAGTACGAACTCTGAATTGAATATTTTCTTCATTCGTAAGTGCAGATACAGTATATTCATCCTGATACCCTGCCACAGAACCGTTCGGTATTACAATTTCATTGTTTATTGCTCGCCATTCTCTTAATAAAGGGTCTTCCGAGCTTATATCTCTTCGTTCTAATGAAAAATAGTTGTATCGATAATACGTAGTAGGTGTAATATATGTGGTGTAATAATTCGGGTCCTTGGTAATATCAGGAAGTTTCCATTTTAATGTGACATATGTATTGTTTCCATATGCTGATAATGAAAGTGGACGACTAGGTTGTTGAAAAGGAATAATATAAGTATCATCGGGGTACATATTACGTAGAGGAGCAACCTGTTGAACGTTTTCATTATTGATATAAAAGAGCTCAACCGGTGAAACAGATATTTGATAACCGCGACCGGATTTCAAATATTTTTGAGCATTTGAACTAACTATATCGCGCTGTAAATCCGATGGTATTGTGTATGAAACGATATTTGTTTCACTGGCTGGTTCCAATTTTAAAGCTAATATAGAGTTTCCATTATAATTTAAAACCGGTGGATATTCTTGGTCTGTATTGGCATAATCAAGTGAATATTCTTCGGGTATTTTTATCTTAATAAAGTAATCAGAAGTGGTTGTATACTTCCATTGAAGTGTTACTTTTCCACCCATGTTCGTTGGTATAAGAGAATAGCTTACGTCAGTAATTGAACGGCTAAATGTTGTTCCAACATCTAATATTACGCTATTATTTCCAGAAGGGTCTGGAAAAAAATCATTAATATTGAATGGAGTTACTGTAAACCGATATTTTTTATCATTCATAAGTTGCGAATATAAATTACTTTCTAATTTGAATGTAAATTCGGTTTTTATGCTAGGATTTGTTCGAACTGGTGCTATACCATTAATAATGATTTGCCCGGCATTCAGACTGAAACGATAATCACTTCGAGAAATATTACTGATTGTGAATTCTAGTATTAAAATGTAACTTTGTCCATTATTCACGTCAATACGAGGAAGGGTTGGTGTATATACATGCGGTACTATATCACTAATAATTCCGGCATTGAGATAGTTAATATATCTATAGTCGTTCACATTCGGATTAGATAAATTACTTGTATTCACAATATATGTTCCAGAAATATCGAATATGCCAGAGATATCTCTAGAACGGTCATTGCTGTTGTTATACTGCAGGCCAGCTTTTATAGATAAATGAAATGACGCGGATATGTCACTGGTCCACATAGGAAATCCGTTTGTATTATCTTGTAAATAATACCATTTCAATTGGATATTCGAGATATCAAATACATTTTGATTAAGTATACCACTTTTATATGAAAAATATCGTTTACTATGATTCAAAATAATATTATTTGATAAATCAACTCCAAAAGCAACATCGGTATTAGTTATAGTAATAGGTCTTGGTGGTATAACAAATTGTAATAATTTTTGGCGTGATGCAACTAATGTGTTTTTTTCAGCGGTTGTCAAAGACGAAAAGGTTTTATAACTAGTATAAATTTTTTGAAAATCATCAAACGGGTATAGCTTATTTTCTTCCTTGAACATTTGGTATTCTGTTGCATTTTGTATGTATCGTATTTGTTTACCGTATCGTAAGGGATTTTCACTTAAAACTTCTTGATAATCAATGACATAATTTAAGATCGGAGAGCCACCGTCATCCTCTGGAATTTGCCATGTAAGAATAACAAGATTGTTTCCTTTAACATGTTGTTTTTTTAAAAGATTTGTTGGTGCATTTGATGGACGTGAAAATGGAATACCCGATAGTACTGACGAATACACAGAGCGACCTAATTCATTAACACTTGCTAATCTAAAATAATATTTATATCCGTTGATAAGATTACCACTGATGGGTGTGGTTAAAGACATGGTTGTATTAAAGTACTGTTGTGATTGAACTGAGTTGTACGTATATGTTGTAATTTGCCTATTATATTCTGTTTTATCTTGTTCTGTGATATATACTCTAATTTCATCGAACATATTGAATGTAATTAAATTGGATGAAATATCCGGAGTATATTCAACTGAATTCAACCATAAGCCTGACATATCAATTGTGGTTTGAATAACGAAATACTGAATGTCATAACCGGTGAAGGATGGCTTTTCCCAATAAATATTTACGCGATTGGATGTACGTTCTGACTCGACTGTAAAAGTATTTGAATTAAGATTATTCACTCGATTTACAATTTGATTTGGCAATGAACCACAACGACGTGTCATTAATCTAGAGAATGGAGATGTTCCAATTATATTATGTGATGCAATACGATAAGAATAAAATGTGCCATTTGATAAGTCAAAAAATGAATAGAATGGTTTTATCGGGGTATAATAATCGCTTATATTATATGTAGTATTTGTGGAACTGGTTAACGCATTCGATGTCTCCAATGTTGGGTCTGGGCCGGCAAATCGATAAACTTGATTCGGAGTGAATGTTTGTGACAACATTTTTACCTGGAATGAATTTTCTTGAGAATTCATCCTTTTAAAATATGCATTATAACTTGGGTCGGTGATTGTGAGTTGGAATAAAAAGACGAATTGCGTATGAGAATGGTCCATTGTTGCTGTAAATTCTGGAAATCCGCTTGAACCCGAAATATCGAATGTCCTTGAAACAATTCCAAAGGAAGCGTCAGTTGATGCTGCAGTTGCGGCTATCTTTGCATATTTTGCGCTATCATTGAAGGAAACGTCAAATAGTAATTTTGTATTAAAGTTTAGGTCCGAAACATTATTTAAAAAAATAGGAATAGAAGTGGTATTATAGCTAATATCTGAGATTAATGATGGTTTTGTATATGGGCGAGAATATCCGCGTATTCGAATATTGAATGAAATGTCAAGTCCAGATGAAAGAGCTGCTCCGCCGAGTGGTAACTGTGATATATCTGTCGCAAGTTTCGAGAGATTTGCAGCATAATTCCAGGTAAATGTCCATGATGCATTACTAAAATTAGTAAGTGGACGCGTCATTTTTGGCATGTGATATAATATTCCGCCACTTGTATCACTTACCGATAATGCATTTAATGTTGAAACCGAAAACCCAACACCGTTTGTTGTATCGCCCCTTCCAAATGATATAGATGTAAAATCTCTCGATATTGGAAAACGAAAAGGTGCAATACGTATGCTTTTAATAACAATACTATACATACTTGGTGTATTTGGGTCCTGAGAAGAAAAATATGTATTATTAGATAAAGCAACACGACCAAATATTAATTCATTATGTTTCATGTATTTTAAATCGCGATTAATGTTAATATCTTGAAATGTAACCGGAAATATATCAGTTATCGTTTTATTGTTATTTTGAGGCATTGGACCTAAACAATTTGTGGATGAGTCGTAAAATCGAGATGCATTTAATAATAAATCTACGCGATTTTCGCCTGTTTGTGAAGTTGCTTTATATAATGAAAGTGTCATTGTAGTTGATGCTACTCTTGACGGGTCAAGTTGACCAATTGGGCTGTCATTATGATATTCCCAGCTTACTTCTATTTCACCATAATAACCCATATCAAAAAAGTTACTTTTTGTATAGGTAGGTACAGTAATGATATCAAATGTTTGAAGTGTAGAATTTACATTAATTCCAGTTGGCAAATTACCAGTAGCAGATATTATTTGAGTTGTGTAAGGAGAAGGTAGTGCATATGAATAATAACTTGAATTTATTGGAGAAATTGTTTCAATTACCGTACTTACTGGCGGAGCGACTTGTGTTGCTGTTGTTGTGCTTATGTAGTTTCGTTCCTCGGTATAAAAAAAATAATTTTTAATGGTTGCACCATTTTCATTAGGAGTATTCCATGATAAATCGATACGGTTTTGATTTCCGACACGTACAATACTTGAAAGTACATCGAATGTAGCGATAGCGGAAGCTGCCGTGTAGTATGCAGTTTCATTTTGTATTGCTCGTATTTGCGCACGTCCAATCTGATGTATCCTTACAGTACGATTATCTATTATAGTAATAATATTTGGTGTTAAACTTTCAAAAAAAAATGATGCAGGGCTATTAGACGTTGGGTCTGTTAATTGAAATGACACGTTATTCCACTCTATTGAACTAATCGTAAAGGTATTAATGTCAGTAATAGCCTTAGTTATAGTTAATACCGCGGTAATTTCTGCGGCTGTAAATCCAATAGTAGGTCTTTGTTTTGCAATAATGTTCGTTACTCCAATGCCGCGTATTACGACTGTTCTGGTATTCAAAATTTCAGCCACAGAACTGTTGCTGCTTGTAAATGAAAATGTAGCTGCCGAATTTGTATTGTTGGATGATGGGTCTATCAGATCAAATGTTTCGGTGCTGTAAGTACGAGATGTAATTATAAAATTTGTTAATGTAGGGGTGACAGACATAACAATTAAATCCAACAATCACTATAATAATATTCTTATGAAATCTATACATAATAATAATATTGTAAAAGAACATGAATATCCGCGCTTTTGTTATTATGTCCTTACTTCATCGATAATTGACGGGAATGTTCTTGGACGAACTACGCGAGGAACTAAAAATCCTTCAAATACATCTGTATATACAAGTTCTGAATGCAAATTAACCTTATTTTGTTCATTTGTAAAACTTACCAAATTTTCCGCATAAAGTTGCATTACGTAACTATTTGTTCTTGTGTCGGGACGTTGTGGTACGTTATTGTTTAATCCAGTTACAATAATTTGAAACGAAACTGTTGACCCCCCATCATAAGGGAATATACTAGTTGAATAAAAAAATAGTTGGCGTTGTGAATAGCCTGTATTACTTCCAGCAATATCATAATCAACGATAAACCGTAGAATACCTTCTGAATTATGAATATCTGTGCTAGTCCATTTAATAATAACACTACTGTCAGCATTAATGTATTCTACATTGGTCAATTTAGAGGGTCGTCGTCCAACAATAACAGGATGCATTAAATATGGAGTATTTGAGCCGATAACTTTCCTCAATCCGATTTTTCTGCGCCTTGCAATATTTACTGTAACTGCCGCAATACGAAATATAAATGCTGTATTATTGGTAAGGTCTCGAATTGTATATCTTGGTTCTATAGAATTTGTAAATATTCCGACGACTGGTGTATTAACAATATCCCAAAGTGTATCATTCACTAAAATTTTATTCATATCTTCTACAGTATTAGTAATTGTTTGTCCAGAAAATATTCCAATTATATTATTACTGGGTATCAGTTGCGTATTGAATATGTTAAATAGTTTGTATTCAATATAATATTGAACGATTGGGTCTTCTTGGTCTAATGTTTCTGGGGTATTCCAAAACAATGTAATTTCGCCAGCGTCAAGATATGATGTAACATTTCGAACGACGTCGGTAGGACGTGAGGGAATTGCAGTTATACTAGTAAAATTAGTGGAAAGCCCGACCGCATTACGGGAATATACATGATATTCATATTCGATACCATTTATTACGATTTCATATGTGTCTTCATAATACGGGCCTATAACATTATCAAAAAGAGTATATGTTTCTGGTAAGATTGTTGGGACATTATTTTGCCGTGTTCGTACATATCGTACAATACGATAATCAATGATTGGTAGACCGCCAGTAACATCTAAGCTTGGTGGACGCGTAGTCCAATCAAAATAAAGACGAATCTTACGGTCGGCACCGCTTGCTCTAAAAATTGGTGGGGGTAAAGGTAATTTCGCTGGAATACACGAAACAATAGATAAGTTTGAATTAGTTACTTGTGTGTATTCGCTTGTATCTCCCGAAGCATTTACCACACAATACCGAACATAATATCGGCGTCCGTTTATTATATTACGACTAATGTCGAGAACATATTCAAAATCTGATGTATTAGAACCGATACTTGTTGTATCATATGTTCGAGTATATTCTGGGAATTGTGACGATGTCAATGGTGATGAAATTGATGATGGATGATAATACCATATATTTGGGTCATCAGTGTATTGAATACGATATGACCAGCCGTTATAAGCGTTAGCACCGGAGCTGCCTGTTCCCGAACCACGATACTGTTTCCAACGAAAACGAATTAATGTGTCGTTTGCATCCGTTGCGACAATACCGCCGTTGGCTGGAATGAGGTAAGATGAGAAGGTGGGGGCTGTAAAACGCGGTATCATTGCTTCGGCAATATTCGCATCGGCATTAGAGTATAAATAAATAACAAATGATACATCGGGTGAAGGCGACATACCGTATATATTTGAAGAAAACACCTGGAAACGATAATTTCCTGTTTGAAATGCGGGATTTGTTACGTGAGTTGGTGGTGTAAATTCTTTGCGTATATAGTTTCCTTTAACTCCGGCCGTATCAATTACTTGTGTTCCGGATGCATCTAATATAGTTTCATTTGGTTGTACGCTATATACTTGTGTATAAGATACATCAGTGGGTTCATGACTGCCACTGTTATTTATACGTGTATATTTGATAGTAAATGTTAGTGCCGCCGAACCATATTGTATGATAGGTGGTATAAATTCGATACCGACCTTTTGAGGATTATTCCCATCAATTCCGTCACCACTTGTGGTGGAATGAAATGCGCGACGAACAATTTGAATTGCAGACGGCATTGACCCTGGGATAATAGTAACTGTTGCGGAATGTGGACTTTCGCCGAACCGATTTTTTGCAACTACCCAAAAATCATAAGAAATTCCGTTTGATAATCCAGATATAAGTGCGGTTGGAAAGAATACAAGTACTTCGTTCAGTAATTGTGTAATAGGTGCTCCTGTGCGTTTATATCGGATAATATATGAATCAATAAGTAGTTTATCTGAGTTTGGTGGAACTGACCATTCTAAGCGTACAGACTGAAATCCTGGAACACCCGTTACTAGAGGAATACGTTCAGGCGCGCCTAACGTAGTATAAAGAGGGGTACAATCACTTAAATATATAATCGTCGACATTATAGATATTTGTTATATTCACTTGAATTCTTATAATAATTACATGGATTATAAGAATGTTAACTATCCTCGTTTTGTTTGAGTATATTGCAGAGTATTATAAGGTGACCTCGCCATACACAATTATTAAATTATTCAATTAATACGCCTGGTGCTGATATCAGCTGAAACAATATATACAGAATTTGCGGTAACAATAATAAACTCAGTATCTACCTTGAAAATCTTTGCAATAGGACTTGTGTATTCGTCTTCGCTTTTCACAAGGAGTTTTTCGTTATTAGAACGAACGCCAATAAGACACGATTTGTCCAAAGAACTCGTCCAATAATCTAAAATTATCGGTTTATCTTCCAAAATAGCAACCTTGGTTGCATGCTGAAAACATGCATAGGTAGGAATACGGCTAATTTGTTGACTGTCACTAGAGGATGAGGAGGAAGATGATGCATTTCCTGGAGCTCCCGAACTGGCTGCTGCTGGTACCATCGCGGCACCTCCGTTCTGATTGGATGACATAATAAGTAAAAAAATATCCTGTATATAGAATACTAAATTTTATAATCTTTATATTCTTTACGAATAAACGTCCCTCTAATTATCCTAAATATCTGATTATGACGAATAAATGATTTCACTACACTCCATTATCTTCTTTATATAACCGTATGTTTGTTATATTTATTTTTTTCTTCCTAGCATTTTTGACGCCTTTATCAGAATAAGCTGCAGTCCCGGATGCACCATCCAACAATGGAATTTCACCCATTTGTATTTGTGAGTATTCTGTTTCAAGGATTAAACAGATGAAGCGGTATATAACAAGAAGAATTTCTTCGTTGCATTTGCCTACGATTAGTATACTTCCTGTTCGAAAAATCATGAAGGATACCTCGTAATATGGTATATCACTCGAAACGGGCTGTTGGCCGGATTGGTCCTCTGTCTTTTTGTCAGGAATGTAATAAAATTTGCTTTGAATGCCTGGATACGAACAAGAATCATAGTTGCAATTCATTCGATATTTATATTTGAGTAGTTGAAAGAGTTTGTCTCGATTGATGTAGAACCCACAGTTAAAGTTGGAATTAATAAGTGCGGTTTCACATCGTGTTTGTATATAATCAAGGTCATCGCCCAAATGAGGGCGTAATACCGTAACAAGTAATTGTAATACATGAATGAGGGTTGAATCTTCTTGAATGCCTGGAATTTCTAATTTACCGGTATTAAATACTTTTACATGCATTTCTTTGTAAAGAATATCATCTTCAGGCGCTCGTTCTTCGATTGGTGCAATACCGCCATTGATACGCAGAATAAGTACGAAACAGTTGAAGAATGCGCGTTTCTTTTTTGAATTTCCGCCTTGTAGGTCTTTTTTGCATAATCCAATACTGACTTTACGTTGGTCTTTATATTGTATGCGTCCATTTGGGTTTTCGATATGTTCAATGATGTATTCATCATAGCAACGTGGTTGTTGTTCTAATTTTTCCTTGATAGAGAGAATAAATGCAGGGTCAGTTGTCTGAAACTTGATTTGTTTCTTGATAACTCCTTGGCTTCGTTTATAATAATGCTGAACCGGGACTTTCCAGAATGCGTCGTATATGTTGACTGGTTTGTTCAAATATGCTATTTTCGTTTTCGTGGAAATGTAAATTGGTGATATTTTTGAACGCACAGAAGAGACAATTGTAGTAGGTTCTACTGTGGCTGCTGCCGCTTCCATTTTGACTGACGTGTCCAATTCATCCACGGCAATGCATTCAGGTCTTGTTGTTGTTAATGATATATTCGTGTTGACAGAATCAGAGTCGAGAAATGAATAAGTTCTTCGTTGTGCCTTTTTTGATATACATGTTTTCTTCGGTTTATCAGTATTAAAAGTGCTATATTTTGTGGAATGATACTCCGTATTTGTGAAATCCGTAGAGTTGGGTCCTTCAGCTGAACTTGGTAATATATCTGCTGATGTAAATTGACAAATATCATTATGATTATCCTTGTCATCATCTTCGCATTCACTAGATACATCATCGTTATCACAATTTTGCTGCCGTGAAAGCCGAGACATAAATTTTATCCATTCAGTGTCAAGCTGTGCCATTTGAAATGAACAATTCTATATTTATATAGTGTAACCATTTCATTTTATTTCAATTCTATTCATATTTCAATAATGAAATACTTACATTATTTTGGCGTTTGTTTTTTTATTTTTATAATACGTTTTTTTAGAGAGGTGGTGTTTGACGGTGAAAGTATAGTCGGAACTGAAGGCGTTAAAGATGGTACATGATAAGATGCGAAATATCCTCGAAATTTCAGTATAAAATAATGAATAATGTATTCGGTTCGAATATGATGAAGATGGATGATATGTTCGATGCTGTTCAAAATATCAGTGGTGATAAATTCATTTGTACGATGACGGACAATATAATATAGGAATTGTTTGATGATGGTTCTCGGGTCGATAGAGTATTTTATACTAATCTCTCGAAAATATGTAATAATATGTGAAATATTGTCGGAATTAGAGAACAAAGTAACCATATCATCCCATACGTCATTCGTTATGACATGCAAATGTTGTAGTTCGTCTTGGTTTGTCTGTATATAATTAATCATGCTTCGAATATCGGAATGAAATTGCCGTTGAATAGATACAAGGTTTTCATTAGATAATTTTAATTGTTCATTGTCACGAATTTTACATAGAAATGCGAAAATATCACTTTCAGGTAATTGATTAAAACGCATGCGTACAAATTCAGTTTGTAGTGATTCATCGATACGAGAGACGTAATTACAAATAAGACAAAAACGAACATTATTATCAGTATAGCTTGTAAGAAGATAACGTAGGGCAATTTGCGCGTTGGTTGTCATGTAATCTACCTCATCTAATATCACAAATTTGATACCATTACCGAACATTGATTTTGTACTTACGAAATTATTAATTTGATTGCGAATAATGTCAATACCCCGTTCATCGGATGCGTTTAAATGTATCATCAAACCTCTATTTTGCATATTTAATTTTGACTGATATGCATTTACTAGGTTGATTATTGTTGTTGTTTTTCCAGTTCCAGGAGGACCATAAAATAACAGGTTCGGAAAATAGTTTGTTTTTAGGATATTCGATAGGATTGTTCGGTTCATGGGGTCTAACACGATTTCATCGAAACATGATGGTCTATATTTTTCAACCCAAGGCATAGAATTATTGATGGTATGAATGTTAGTATTGCTATAACCATTATTTGCAATGCAAGGTTTTGAATGTTCAGTTTCCATGAAATGATAATAATAAATAGTATGAGATATGTTTATGTAATGTAATGGAATGGAATGGAATATTAAATACAAATAGTAGAAAGAATTGAACTATCTTTTGCGTAATTATAAATTTATACTATTCTAATTTTATTTCATAACTACACAATCCTATTTATTGATGGCGTCTTCAAACCATGGATATCTAGAGCTAATTCTTGGTTCGATGTTTTCAGGAAAGACATCCTATTTATTAGAGGTGTATAAAAAGTGTGTATTTTGTAATATCCCAGTTGCGGTAGTGAATTATACAGCAGATAATCGTTATACCACAGAGCCCATGCTTTCAACGCACGATAAGCAAATGATACCGTGTATTCTCGCGTCAAGTATCAAGGACGCGATAACAAATAATGCTGAAACAATTAAAGACGCACAGACAATTCTAATCAATGAAGGTCAATTCTTTCCAGACATTGAGGAAACCGTAAAAGAATTGGTAGAGGTGTCAAATAAGCGCGTCTATATTTGTGGCATTGACGGTGACTTCGAACGAAAGCCGATTGGAAATTTACTTCAGCTCGTTCCATTCAGCGACCATATTATCAAATTGAAGTCGTTATGTAGCTTATGTCGAGATGGAACACCAGGCGTCTTCAGTTTTCGTATCACGAATGAAAAAAGTCAAGTCGTTATAGGTTCGTCGAATTATATTCCGCTTTGCAGAGAATGTTACCAGAAAGAAGCCCGAAAAAAAGAGGAGGAGGAAGTGTAGCGGTTGTCGATTGGAAATATTGTCAGATGCGTCATACATGCATATATTTTTCTCTTTAAGCCTTTTATTGTTATACAAACCAAAAGGGTATAAACATAATTTGTAATAAATGATATAAACTTAGACGATTGTTTCTTATAGTACATTATCCATATGCCAACATTCCCATCGCCAAACGCGGTTGCACCAGAAAAGGAAAAAAAGAAGCCAAGAAACACAAAAAAGCCCAAACATGATGACGTACAGGCTGAACCAATGTCGTCGATATCAACAATCTCTCTTTCAACCAATAATGCATCCATGAACGAACAGATTGATGAAACAATTGCCGAAATTTCAATCGATAATATGGAAGAACATGAGGTAACTAGTGAACCGACGTTTCCAGATATTGTGATATTAAAGCAAACTGATAAAAATTATATTGTTAAACACAATCATTATCATCCGAATGTTCATGATAAAAATCTAGGAGAGGATATGCAAAATACAATCAAAAATAAAATGAGTACAGTCGGTAACACGTCGATAAATACTATAATGGAGACGTCGGACCTGGTATCTCCTAATCAGATATATAAAGGTCAAATTAACAAAAAACGCGGTCGTAAACCAAAGGCCGGCTTTATAATGAATTCTAACTCGAGTATTTATGATACTTCAGAAGTACCGAATATTATACTTCACTTGAAATGTCATATATCTGATTTGAAATCAAATGATTCGATTTCAAATTATGATTATACGCCATCCATTAGTGAGGTAGAATCGTATAATTTGTCGTCGAATAATCTTCAGTCTAGCGATATTTGCCAGACATATAGTCCAGACCGAGATAATGATGATGATGACGAGAATACAGCAATGCACCAGCATAATATATACCAAACCAAGTCACTTACATTGCAAGCCTCATTACCAGAAGAGGTATCAAAAACAAAATATGAACAATTATGTGATACTATGTCTGGAACTGTAAATGTGCCCCCAACTGCTGCTGCTACTGTCCCTGTTAAAAAGACGGCAACTGATTCGACAATCCATGTATTGAACGAACGCCATCAAAAGGAAATCATGCGAAAAATTAATCGACTAAAGTACTCATTCCACAGTGGGGAAACAATACAAATGAAACTTAATCACAAATGTTCATGTTTTTGGGATACATGCGAATTTGATGGTCCTATCTATTATATGCCGATTATGATTGTAAATGGCGTATTTCATGTCAGCGGGTGTTTCTGTTCTCCGGAATGCGCACTTGCGGCTATATTGAAAGAACCACTCGATACGTCTACAAAATTTGAGAGAATTCATTTACTACATTTATTGTACGGAAACTCAACTAATAAAGGATTTAAGCCCGCACCAAACCCGAACTATCTTCTTGACAGATATTACGGAAACTTAACAATCGATGAGTATCGGTCATTATTAAAAGGCCCACAAATGATACATATTGTGAATAAACCGCTAACCCATATTCTTCCAGAATTATATGAAGATAATAATGATTTTCTTGTAAATAGCAAGGTAATACCGACGAACAATTTAAAGTTGAAGAAACGGTATAAGACAATGGTAGTTCAATCAAGTGGCGGTGGATTGGATTGAATTGTAAAATATCTTAATACACAAATTAACTATAATAATACCATTACGAAACTATTTACTTCGCGTATTATGTGTGTAATATATTCTTATGATAATATATTACATAATATGGAATTGAAAAAATATACACCAAATGAGGAAGAAGAACAAATGAATATCGTGTTGTATATAAAAAAGACAAAGAATGCGAGTTATTTCACCAGACACGGTGTAGAATTTCAATGTGTTGAATTAATTCGTCGTTTTTTTACTATTCACAGAAATTTCACGTTTCCCGATGTTGTCGATGCAAGTGATTTTTTCAAACGAATTACCCAATTTACGCTTGTATCAAATACGAGTAAATATGCAAAACCGATTGAAACGGAGACCGCTGTTGGATTACAAACATACTCATTTCCATACAAACGCCAAGCAACTTACTATTTACGTCCTGGTAGTATTTTATTTTGGAAATACAGAAAACCAGATTATCCTTATGGGCATGTTGCTATGATTTGGAAAAATGACAAAAACACGAATGAAACATATGTAGTGCAGCAAAATTTAAACCCACCAATTAAAATATACAATACTACTGAACTATTTTCCAAGATGAACTGTGATAAAAGTAAATTTGCAGGAGTAAAATTACTTCCAAATAAATACCTTATAGGAATTCAACATTTAGAATGCATCATTCATCGATTATAATTTCGACGCAGGTTCTAAATGTGTATTAGGTTGAGCTTCCGTAAACGTTTTTTCCGCGGTTGATGCTGTTTCCGCCTTTTTTCTCTCGAGCACTTGATTATAAATCTTCGCCATTTCTTGGCGTCGATAGTATTGTTCTGCTGACTTATCCATAAAATTGCGGATTTCAGAAAAGCGAAGCTGATTTGTAGAAGTGGTGTTATTATTATTAGATACATTCGTATTTGTAGTACTAATCGTACTATCACCCATCATATATTCACGAATTACACGCTTCAAGTCATAGCTGGTTCTCTCTAATGCAATTTTTACGTCATGTTCAGTCATTTCAGTTTGAGACATAATGACGCGAACCATCGTGTCTAAAACCGCGGGAGATGGAACAGGAGCAGTTCCGGTCGATAAACCTGATGTTATATCGGACATTATCAATACAGTAATAGTTTTCCGAACTTTATATACTTTATATGTGAAAATTAGATTTCGAACTATGTGAAAATTGAAATAAACACATAAGAATATAAAGAATACATCACAGTCAAACATAATGACCGAACCTGTTTCTTCGTCGTCTTCATCATCACTTCACCAGAGTTCTGGTGGAATGACAATTGATATTCGCCCGATGATTGAGGATGTATCGCAAGTCATGACGAAACATATAACAAAAATACTATCAGGTGTCATTGGAGAATATACGGTGTATAAAGAAACGCATGATACAATTATGGGGTTGCCGTGTGTTCGTAAATTGCAAGAACGAATATGTGAATTGGAAAAAGGCTTGCAATCTTCAGCATCGGAAGTTTCTCCTTCTGATAGTGGCGGCGGTTCTACTCGCGAAAATGAAATTACACAATTACAGTCGGCGATTGTAGAACTTAATCGATATATTGTTGCTTTGGAGTCAAAGGTTGATATGAAAACAGTTTGTTCTTCTTCTACATCCAGTGAACAACAAAATAAACATGACGACGAGGAAGCTGTTCGTTTAGAAGTTCATGAAGACGACATTGATAATGCAGATACACAGTCACAGTCTGAAGTTGTTGTACATAATACATTCACGCATTCATCGGCAAATATTGAAAATACAATTATAACGACAACTGATGGTGAGTTTGAAACTCCAGCGGATGATGAAGACAACGGTAGCGTGGATGATGAAACGGAAGGTCTTGCAGAAGACAACGATGATGTAGTTGACGTTGAACAAAATGAAAAAGAAGGTGAAGAAAAAGACGAAGAAGATGACGACGAGGAAGAAGAAATCTCACACAATGAAGAGGATACTGTTAATGAACAGGATGGGGTAAATGACGAAGCAGATGACGAAGAAGCAGATGATGAAGAAGCCGATGAAGAGGAGGAAGAAGCTGCTGAAGAGGAGGAAGAAGAAGATGCAGAGGAGGAAGAAGAAGATGCAGAGGAGGAAGAGGAGGAAGAGGAAGATGAAGCTGAAGAAGATGCAGAGGAGGCAGAAATAGAGGTTAGTGAAGTGATTATCAAGGGTAAAAAATACTTTACAACTGACAGTCAAAATGGAACTATCTATGCATGCGTAGATGATGATGTTGGCGATGAAGTTGGTGTCTTCAAAAATGGGGTTGCTGTATTTAACAAGGGAAAGAAGTAAGTATTAGATAGACAAATAATATATATTCTGGGTTTAATATATACTATTTTTTTCGTATCATTTACATTTCATATGCTTGAAAAAATATGCTCTCCTGCACTTCTATATTTAGCCTTTTCGATGGTTCAAATCACTATTGATTTATTCCAAGGCCAATATGAAACCTCTCTTCTTAAATTCATAATTATGTTTATATTCACAACAATTCTTAATATATTATGCCTTAACGGTTACACTAAACTCGTTTGGTTCATTGTGATTATTCCGATTATTTTACTAACATACATTAGCAGTGTTTTATTTTATGTATTCGGTGTTAATCCAGAAAAGAACAATGTACGTATTAAACAAACCCAAACACAAAATGCTACATTACCTGCCACACCTCGTAAATAATAACATAAAAAGATTTTGATGTGTTATATACATAGAAACATCGATTACATTCAATGCCTTGTTTTCCTGATATGCAAAATAATCGCATCATCTATTCTACTCTCGATACAAATAAGGGGTATGCATCATTCATACCTACGGTTGATGAAGGTGAGAACATGATACTACTAGAACGCATGTTATCATCAAATTCAAAGTTAATGTCAGCAACTACAACAAACAAATCTATTAGCGAATTACAAATGTATTTTGCGTATTTCTCCTTATATATACTTTTTCCATTATTATATAATATGCTCGTTTCTGGAGATAAATCTATTATTATAATGCTATGGCGCTACATATCATCTGGTGTATTTGATACAGTGAAGCATGTTAAAGATGTCGCAACAGATATATTTTATGCAGCACTTCGACTGTTTGGTAAATACAACTTTAGCACGTATACTGTTGTAAAGGATGGTCGTGAAATTTATTCTGCGTCATCATTGTTTTATTACTACAAAAGTGACGTGTATTCGGTGTATCGCATTGACAGAGCGAAGTACAATGTATGTAAGTGGATTGATAAACAATGTCTGCTTTTTTCGAAAATACACGGTGTAGAACCAGAAGTCAATGAGACGCACAACAATATTTACGATTTTATTCTTCATAAAGTGGACAATCAGCCATACATACGTATTCATCGAGGAAACTTTACAGGACGTACGCACACATTGATTACACAGCATTATCGTCCGTATAAGAATTTGTATCAAATTGCACCTGATGCTGAACTTGTAGTACATGTAAATGAAAGTACAGTTGAGCCACCTATTGTATCTAATGCAACGTGTAGCTCTATAACATCAGACAGTAATGCTTCGGGTGAACGGGAACTATATACTTGTTTTCAACCTTTTAAATTCACAATTAATATGATGTCACCTAATAATTTCTTCCTTGAAAAAAACGAGTTTTTAGATGCAAAATTTTTACAATGGAAACTGTATAATGAATTTGGGAGAGACGGAATTGCAAAATATATTCGTTCTCCTTTTTACGACTACAAGGTAAATATGTATTATAATGAAAGTATGAAGGATTATTTCAGGGACGTAATAACAACATCGGCTGCAGCTACAAAACTGGCTGCTCATAGCGCACCCGATGTTCTGAATTCACAAAAAACTCAACTTCATGCATATCAATTAGACCACAATCAATCAATTATGGTGGGACATACTTACATTGTAAAAGTTGATTCGTTGCTAAGATGCCCTGTATTTGAATCGAATGAAAAACAGGTATTTGATATTGATGGTGTATTATCAACGTATTACGATTGCTCGGATAGTGATGACAATACTGTAACGACGTATGATACGGACGACGATAACGACGATACTGGCGATAACGAAGATAATGCTGCTGATGATGCAGCGGGCGGAGCAGAAACAAATAATGCAGATGAAACAAGCGGCGCACATCCAGTCACAGTACCTGATACTGCCGACGACCAAGAATTTGAAATGATACAAGAACAGTGAACATAAAGAGTATAAAAAAAAATTGATGATATAATATACGGTGTGTATTATCCCATCCACATCATTTACGGAAATTCAAACGATACAATTCGAAATGACGACCGCTGAAATTGCAAAGGATATAACCACCATTACTACGAGTACTGATACAACAGGTACAACAAACGCTGCTGCATTTCACAAACTGTCACATCGTTGGACTTTATGGGCACATCTTCCTCATGACACAAATTGGGCTGCGTCAAGCTATAAGAAAATATTCGAATTCGATACTGCAGAAGAAGCAATTGCGATATTTGAAGTTTTACCGCCAAAACTCGTGATGAACTGTATGTTATTTCTTATGAGGTCAGGTATCGTTCCTATGTGGGAAGACCCACAAAATAGAAATGGCGGTTGCTTTTCATACAAGGTTGCAAACAAGGAGGTAAATAGCGCATGGAAGCAACTTTCATACGTAACTGTAGGTGAAACAATTTCAACGAATATGAACGTCGTTCCAATCGTTAATGGAATTACCATCTCACCGAAGAAGAATTTCTGTATTATCAAAATCTGGATGGCGAATTGTAACTTCCAAAATGCAGGAATTATCCGCGAACTGGAAGGAATTACAGCACACGGGTGTTTGTTTAAAAAACATACACCAGAATATTAATAACGAATAGCCGTTATTATTCAATAATAACACAATAAACTTGTGTTATTATTTGTAAATACTGGAATACTGTAAATAAGATTAAGACCAATCTACATCGATATATGTACCACTTGTAACAGTAAATCCATCAATACGGTCTCGTTCTTCTATTATTATCTTACTATCTGGAAAGAATTGTTGTAGTTGTCTCATTACATCAATATGTACTCTACTTTTATGGTGGATTTGAACCATCATTTTATATACCGTCGACTGTTGTTCGTCGAACTTGAATGCATATTTTGTGTGTTTATCACATGATATATTTCCTTTTTCAATATCATCACATATGGTGTCGCGAATTTGAACCGCATATTTAAATATTAGTTGATTGTACTTATAATCACGAAGCGCTTCTTTTGTAAGAAGAAGACGATGTGCACATACAGACGATGACATTTAGGATATATGATGTAGTCAATTTTATAATATAAACCATCTATTGTTTTTTATATTATATTTATTCCATACCATTCTGTTTCATGAGCTCGGCAACGGTGATAAACATAACTTAATTGTACCCAATGATGCAACATAATATTTTACCACTAGCGGCATATCATTATCCAAATACATCTCAATTTGATTACACAAATTCGTGCATTTGATGAAATACCCGAGGTTTTTGAGTGAGAACTCACCTTGGATAATCTTTCCGGAATCCTTCTTATGAAGAAACTCCATACTTCCATCTGATTCTACACGACGCACCTCCGCAGTTGCGAACTGCCCCGAACATCGAAATATAAGCTCATTGCCAACCGATTTAATCTCAAGCTTCTCTGATATACATGAGAGATCGCGAATAATCTTTTGAAAATCACAAGATGGGAGGTTAATTACGCTAGAAAATGCAACTTGTGGTTCGACCAAGTCTTCCGGGTCCGGCTCAATCAGACGCAACTTCTGGGTTTTGCACTGCTTGATATCGCCATTCTCGAATTTAAGCCCCAGATACGAAACAACACCATCATTATAGTCCTTCTTTTCAATATACATTGTTAGAGTGTCATCGTTATCTATCGAGTTGATAAGCTTAAACAGATGAAACATATTCACACCAATAATTATTTTATCAAGCGCACATTCATAAAACTCAAAATTAACTGCTTCAAGAAACATATGTGCTAACATAGTATGCGACTTATCCATATTAATAATACGAATTCCATCCTTCTGAAACGTAATATTCGTTTCAATGAGAATTTCTTTTAGCGCACACATAAGTGTTCTAACCGGCGCGATTTGAACCGTTTTAATCACGAGAACATTATCCGACATTCCTCCTGACATTCCTGTACCAGGACAAACATCATTACTTCCGCTGAGAGGTACTGCTGCACCTCCTCCTCCTCCTCCTCCGCCTGAATGTGCGTTTGAATTTGAAAAACTCATGTTCTTTATACATATCAATTTACAAATCTTTATATCTATTTATGCGTATTATATAATAGTATCTCAACGAGATGGCAGTAATCACGAAGAGACGAAATATCAAAAAAGGTAGTACCCGCACCAAAAAACGCAAATTACGTGCTAATACTAATGTTACTCCCAATAATGGATGGCTACGTATTACGATACGTGGTGCACCTTACGAACGCGGGGTTTCTCACGGAAATCAGCTAGTTGCAGCCCACCCGGACTTATTTACGCGAATGTTCAATGTATTGGATTTCATATGTCGAGAGAAGTATGGGCGCAATATTGATTTTTTCTACGAACTGTGTGACGATTTTTATCGTCCAATTATCAAACGCCGCTTTCCAAAGATATTCCGAGAGATGGAGGGTATTGCAGCGGGAGCTGGTGGTCTTCGCGTATGCCAGGTCATTTTAATCAATGTCTATATGTCACTTCCTTATTTTTACTCTCATCTGCTTCGTTATATTGATACGCCAAAATACCGTAAAAAATACGCCGATATAATACGTGATGAAAATGCAATTGCAGCAAACCCTACCGCGGCTTCAACTAGAAACGCAAATTTAGATGAATTCAAAGACCGATGCTCGCTTATTATGGCGGTCGGACCTAGTTGGACAAAAGACGGTGGAATTGTTTGCGGCCATTCATCATTTAGCAACTTTTTAGACGCCCAATTTTGTAATATAATACTCAGAATTGAACCTGAAAATGGCGATGGTTTTACAATGGTAATGCAAACAATGCCTGGTGGTGTATGGAGTATGACCGACTTTTTCGTGACAAGCGCCGGAATTATAGGGGCAGAAACGACAATTCGCGGCTTTAATGCATTTCGCCTACGCGACCCTATTTGTTGCCGTATTCGCGAATGCATGCAATACGGGAAAACGTTAGAAGATTATGCCGAGAGATTACAAAAACGAAACTCAGGTGATTATGCATGTTCGTGGATGTTCGGTGATATCCGCGCATCAGGTAGGGGAGCACGAATTATGCGTGTCGAACTTGGTCTTAATTATGTGAATATTGAAACTACGCGTGACGGCATATATATTGGGTTTAATTCTACATACGACGAGAGAATAAGGAATATAGAATGTTCCGGTGCATTATCATCAATTGCTACTGGAGATGCCGACAATAATATTAATGACATGTTTCACAACGTCGCTTCAAGTATAGGTAATCGTCGGGTCCAACTAGATAAGCTCATAGATAAATATCGCGGTCGTATTGATACAAGTATTGTAAAACATATACTCTCTGACCATTACGACAATTATTTAAATAAAAATCATGCAAATTCACGGACAATTTGTAAGCATGCTTATGATGACAGTGGAAGTGTCAATGGTACCCCGTATAAACCAGTTGGTGCATACGATGCCAAAGTGGTTGATAGTGCGTTGGCAAGTCAGATATCATTTTTAGCACATTTAGGCCCGCCATGCGGAACGCCGTTTTTAGTTAAGGAGCATGTCAAAAAACATCCGGAGTGGAAAGATTGGGCAGAATATTTAGTTGATTTTCCAAAAAGGGGGTGGATAAGGGTTTAATAACTCTCTTAGTATCGAATACAAGCCTGCTCAAGATTTAAAGGTAAATAAATTTCATTTACTTACTATCGGTTAAGAACATAATATAATATTTTAAATATATATAAACAATAATAATGTCTGTTTCACCACCTGATGAATCCCCTGCCGAACTTAATACAACCTCTACAACAAATGTGAAAGAAGGGGGCGAGAACCTATCCCCTGCACTTGATGCAACCTCTACAACAAATGTGGAAGAAGGGGGTAATAATACCCCCAGCGTTGGTTCCTCGTCGTCTGCCCCCACCGATAAAACTAAAACTAATCTAGACAAGGCACAACAAGTGATGAACGCAGCCCAAGAATTACTTACGGAAGCCCAAAAAAAAATAGGAGGCCGACGAACGAAACATAAGAAACATCACAAAAAGAGCCACCGAAAGAGCCGGTCGTCCAAGAAAGTCGCGAAAAATCGCAAGAGCAGCAAGAAATCTCACCGCCGTAACAGTAAGAAGTCTCACAAGTAAATTGTAAAATCATTATTTTCGTACATTTATCAAAAATAATGATACATAGTTAGTGTCGGCGACGTGTACGACGATTGCGTTTAGAATGAGAATTGTTGTTTTTTGTATGTGTATATTTATTAATAGATGTGTTTCTTTTTCTGGTTTTTAACCGACTACCGCCATTCGATTTACTAAGAGTTTGACGTTCATTAATCGGTATAAATTCTTTGCCTTTATACAGTGGATGTTGATAGTTTTTACAATGAAATTTTCCAGACTCTGTCATTGTTGATATTCTACATGCAATTCCATATTTACATGGGGTTTTGGATTGTCCTATTCTTCGTACCATACTTTCAATGGATTTTTTTGCATCTTTTACTATTCTATCTCTATCTGCTATAGCTTTTAGTTCCCTCGCTTCTCTCTCCATTTCAATAGCACGTTCCTTACGCATCATCTCTAATCTGTGCTCTAATTGTTTGTCTTCAAGAACATCTAATGTTCCTTTTTTCTGTTCCTGGTGTTCATTAAATAATTTTAAATCTGTAGCAGATTTAAATTTCCGTTTCCTACTGTTTGGTGCTACTGGTTGAACCTGTAACTGATTACAAAAAAAAGATACAACATGATTTAAGGAATAATTACCATGTGTAAAATCAAAATTTCTATCGTCAAACTCCAAATTAATTTCATCAATAAGTCTGTCAATCTCATCGACATTTTCTCTTGTTCGCTTTTTATAAAAAAATGTATGTTCTTTGCTTAGTGCAATATTTAATATTCCATGGTTATCACTTTCACCCACAATAATAGATACGCCACGAAGTTTTTTACGAATTAATTCATTTATACTTTTCGCCTTTTCATACAAATTCCGTATTACATGTAATAAAAATTTAAAAAATAAGATAGATGGGTCAATCATTGGTCTCCATGTAGTAACATCATTACTATTATATTTTATCCATTTACTTTCAATTTCAAATAAATCTAAAAGACATTCCTTTATAGTTCGGCCTTGACATGAATTTTGCACCAAGACCTCATTCCATAAATTATCACCTGTGTCATCGCATGTATATTCAGCACGTACCCATAATAAATCAGATAATGCATTGAATAATTCTAATAATTTTTATTCTCTTTGATTTTCAACATATTCTTTGTATAATTTGGATATTTGTTCAGCAAATCTCTCTTTAACATTATTCCGTTCCGCGGATGCAGTGGATAATGGTACTTCTGATGCTAGTTCTGATGATGCTGCTGATGCTAGTTCCGATGATGATACTACCTCCGCGTAGCTTTTCGACATCTTTGAAATTAACTTTAAACAATAATAAACCTATATATATTCATAATAATAATAAATAATGTCTAATCCATCTCTCAACGACACCATCGAAATTCTCTCAGATATATGGAATACGAATGCATCCATACCCGACAACAAACACATTCTCGAGAGAATACACGCATACGTCAAAATCCAGCTTCCACAGTCAATTAAGAATTATCAAGCTGCACATATGGAACGTGAAACAAGAAAACAATCTCTCGAACTCATTGCAAATGAAATCACAGAACGGTTTCTAAATCGCACAAAATATTTCTATTGTCAGCAGTCCGAGATGTATTTTACATATAATAACCAGGTACGATACTCGCTTATTCATGAAGATGAAATACATCACCGAATTCTTGCGGATATTACTGCAAATAGTACGAGTACTGCGTGGAAGTACAAAATCAAGAACCGCATTATAAAAAGTATCCAAACCCGTGATATTCTCTCATCAATACCTGAGTCGCGTACAATCCAGAATGTCATTTCGCATATCTATCCTGCGCTATTTCATACACGTGACCATGCAAAATATTTTCTTACAATTCTCGGAGATGTTTTATTAAAGAAATCTGCGCCATTGATTTATTTCATTCCACCATTTGCAAAAGAATTTATTAAGGACTTAGGTGGAGAGTGTTATGGATTATTCGGTTCCACGACGAATACATTTGCAACTGCATTTAAGTTTAAATATTATGAACACCAATATAAGGATTGTCGTATTGTCGATATACATGCTCCAGGAGGGTCATTGCCATTGTCCGGTGGAGGAGGTAGCGGTGGTAATAGCAGTTTTGGCAGTGGTGGTGGTGGTGCGGAATTTATTGGCAATCATGCACAACCGGCATTTCTCCGTCTCTCATATATGTATGAACTTAAATCATCAGTGATTGATTTGTTTTGTGTTGCTGCGCATTATTCACATCGATTTTCGAGCGCAGATGATTTTTTACGTTTACATTGCAAAACGCCGGAAGTTGCATCTCATGCATGGTTTCTATGTGAACGTAATGAAGAACAAATTATTAAAGAATTCATTGATTACGCGACAGAGCCCGCTTCATCTGACCATGAAATATCAATGACCAATATGTTGTATTTATGGAAAATGTATCTCTCGCAATATCGTTTGCCAAGTATGTTTTTTGCAGCAACCCTTAAATCAAAATTACTGGAATACACAATGGATGTATGTTCCACTACAACCCCACAGACTGCATCTGCTCCAACGATAACAGTAGATGTATTTCCAAATCGCACCAGTAAATACCTTCCAATTGTGAGTAAATTTCGCCGTTTTTGGAGTGAGTATTGTTTTACAGAGGATACAGAAATAGAATTGGAAATTGACGAACTATCTACACTGTTCAATGAATATATGACGGAACAGACACATACAACGCTAACGTCGTCTAGTACATCATCCGCGTCTGTATCAACTACATCAGTCAGTGATATGATACTTCTGGGTATGTTGCGCCATTTTTATCCCGATATTATTATTGAAGACGATAAATATATTCTGAATGTTGGCTGTAAATTATGGGACAAGAAATCGGAAATAAATGAGTACTTGGTGCAATTTAAACAGATATGTATTACAAACAATCTCTCATTTCCACAGCCGTTATACAATGCATATGAATATTATTGTGGACGTTGTTACGCAACCTCGAAGATACGAATTGTAAGCAAGCGATATTTTGAGAAGTATTTCATGGAAGAATATACTAATTACATCGATGAAAACGGAATGATTATGATGTCGTGGTGGGTGGAAGATGTATCAAATATTCCAACGCCGATTACTTATGACGACACCAACATAGATTATGACGACACTACCACCGACGAGCATACATTGTCATAGAAGTTATAAACGATATTATGTGAATTCTTATTTACTTCAGGATGAAACATGAACCCATACACGCGGTCCTTAACAAATTCAAAAGCACATGCGTGTCGCCTACCATCTCTAAATCGAGTAATCCATGCAATCTCTCGAACGTCTTGTTTTGTACCAAATGTAGATGGTATAACAGGAAGTTCATGAAAGTAAAAATGCATGTTTGTCTGCGCATTTTCATCTTTGAAAATGCGTTCTCTCGACAGGTCAAACTCTACTTTATGACTACCTGCCCACAAATTATTATATGAACGAAGTGAACCACCGTAATATACCATTAAAAACTGACACCCGTGACATATACCTAGAACAGGTAAATTTGAAAAATGGAATAAGTAATATAGCTCAATATCAAGTTCAGGCTGTATCTCATATTGTTTTACACGAATACGCGCACCAGGTATTATCAAGCCGCGGATATCTTTACGTTGAATAATTGCTGAGTCACATGTATAAGAGATGACGTATGGTATTTCGCGTAAATCGAGTGCGTTGTATAATTCCCGGAGTTTATTGGCGTGATTGGGTTTTTCACGCGTAATAACGAGTAACATAATAATAAATGATTTTAGTTATTGATTATTATATATGAATACCTATTATTTGTTTCAACCGTTGTTTTAACGCCGCTTTGGTGTATTCACAAGACGCGTGCGACGACCCGTTTTGGAGTTAATCTTAATCGCACCGAACTTACCCTTACGAGCAGTATAGCCATACTTGCGCAGACGGTTTTCCTTCTTTGCAGTTGCGTGCTTCTTCGCGGACACAATACGACCATGCTTGTTGAACACAAGCTCACTCTTGGTAAGACCACCGGGTGTCTTATAAGCGGTATCATGCCAAACCTGAGCACGCGACCCTTCTAACATAACATATTTTTTACCATTCACGTGGTAAAATCCATCATCGCTGCGATCAACGCGTTTCACCATTTTACTAAATCTCTCGTTATAAATTATCATTAGAAAAAACTGGCCAATAGATAGATAGATAGAAATAGTAAGTGTAACATTCGGGCGAAGGTTCATATTAAAATGAATTTGTAATTGGCGCGCCAAATCCGCCAGGGGCGCCATACCATCGCCCAAAACGGTTGGTATCATTTACTGCATATACCTTTTTTACATTTTTGGTTTCAGTTGCTACACGAATGTTTTGGGCATATCGCATCTTTTTTGTGATATTAGTATTATTCGTTGATGTCGCCATTCCGGCGGTTGGATTTGTAAGCGCGGGGCATTTATAAAACGAAATGAGGTTGCCATTATTATCATACTGAATAGGTATTCCATTTATACTGAACCGGTCATTGCATGTCAGTCCCATACCGAAGGTAGTACGGTAACGTGGTGCGGTCATTGAAAAACGTTGTATTAATAGAGATACATACTAAATCCAAAATAAAATTGAACATGAATTAAAACAAACATTTGGATATATTGTACACATCTTACACATTCAATTATTACCCACGAAATGCCGCCTAAAGCTTCTTCTGTCAGTACCGCTGCTGGTTCGGTAGACCTTGGAAAATACCAAAAAATGACTGATATAGAACATATTTTGAAGAAACCGGATACCTATATTGGAACAATCGAACGCACTGAAACAATGGACTATGTAATGGATATTGCGGCGCCGACAAATCCAATAAGTGAAGATGCTTCTAGTGCTGCTCCTGCAGTCTACGCACTTACTCGTCGCAATATCACATACATTCCCGGGCTTTACAAGCTATTCGATGAAGGTATGGTGAATATGCGTGACCATGTTGTTCGTCAAGCACAGGCTATTGCAGACGGAAAGCCTGATGCACTTCCAGTAACTACACTCGAAGTGGAAATCGACCCTGCTGATGGAACAATTCACATGACGAATGATGGCAACGGTATTGATGTTGCGGAACATCCAGAACACAAACTATGGATCCCTGAAATGATTTTCGGACATCTTCGTACATCAACCAACTACGATGAGAACAAGAAAGAGAAAATTGTTGGCGGGAAAAATGGGTTTGGGTTTAAACTAGTACTGATTTGGTCGGTATGGGGGCGCGTTGAGACAGTTGACCATATCCGCGGACTGAAATACGTTCAAGAATTCCGAAATAATCTCTCTGAGATTGGGAAACCCACGATAAGCAAAACGAAAGTCAAACCGTACACTCGCGTGAGTTTCCGCCCAGATTATGCAAAGTTCGGTCTTCCTGGAAACAATCTTACGCCAGATATGCTCGCACTCTTCATGAAGCGCACGTATGATATTGCTGCAGTGACCGACAAGACGGTGAAAGTGAAATATAATGGCGCACTCGTGCCAGTTCGTCATTTCCAGCAGTACGTTGATTTATACATTGGCGCAAAAGGAGGCGAGAGCGGCGTGAAGCGAATTTACGAAAATCCCGACCCACGTTGGGAATACGTTATCTGTTTGACAACAACTGATGAGTTTGCACATGTGAGTTTTGTGAATGGTATATATACACCGAGAGGAGGAAAGCATGTTGAATACATTACCAACCAGATTGTCCGAAAGTTGGCCGAACTCATCAAAAAGAAGAAGAAAGTTGATGTTAAACCAAATACTATCAAGGAGCAATTGATGCTGTTTCTGCGTTGTGATATCGAGAACCCGTCATTTTCAAGTCAGACAAAGGATGAGCTTGGTACTGCAGTTGCAAACTTCGGTTCTTCTTGCAAGGTGAGTGACGACTTCATCGAAAAGCTTGCAAAACTTGGTGTTATGGATGCAGCGTGTGCGCTGACCGAAGTCAAAGACACAAAAGCTGCGAAGAAGACAGATGGCGCGAAAACCAGGAATATTCGAGGTATTCCTAAATTAATTGACGCCAATTATGCGGGGTCACCAGATAAGTCGGCACAATGCACGATTATATTGTGCGAAGGCGATTCAGCTAAGGCGGGTATTATCAGTGGTTTAAGCAAGGAAGACAGAAACTATATTGGCGTTTATCCTATGAAAGGCAAGCTGTTCAACGTCCATGGAGAAACAACGAAGCGTATATCAGAGAACCGGGAAATAGCAGAAATCAAACAAATTCTCGGACTTGAAACGGGGAAGACATACACCCCCGCCGATGTTGCCACAAAGTTGCGCTATGGTAAGGTACTGTTTATGACGGACCAAGATTTGGATGGTGCGCATATTCAAGGTCTTGGAATCAACCTGTTTCAAACAGAATGGCCGTCTCTTACCAAAATTCCTGGTTTCATCGGGTTTATGAATACACCTATTCTCAAAGCCAGACGAGGAGCGCAAGAGGTATTATTCTACAACGATGGCGAGTTTGAAACATGGAAGAAGCAATTTCCGAATGCAGTTGTCCCTGCCGGATGGAATACGAAATATTATAAAGGTTTGGGTACAAGCACTGGAAAAGAGTTCAAAGAGTATTTCGAGCATAAGAAAATGGTGTCGTTTATCCATACGGGAAAGGAAAGTGATGACCACCTCGACATGGCATTCAATAAGAAGCGTGCGGATGACAGAAAGGATTGGCTTGCGAATTATTCGCGCGATGCATATCTTGATACATCGAAACCTGATATTCCCTATGAAGAATTTATAGACCGCGGCCTTATCCATTTCTCAATCTACGATAATGAACGTTCTATTCCGAACCTGATGGATGGACTGAAAATCTCGCTGCGTAAAATCCTGTATGCGGCATTCAAGAAAGGTGGACTTAAGACAGAAATCAAGGTTGCGCAGTTCAGCGGATATGTTTCTGAGCATTCAGGATATCATCATGGAGAGGCGAGTTTGAATGCAGCAATTGTCGGAATGGCACAGAATTTTGTCGGTAGCAACAACATAAATTTGTTAGAGCCGAATGGTCAGTTTGGAACGAGAAGTGCAGGGGGTGATGACTCTGCAAGTGAAAGATATATATTTACTCAACTGAACCGACTGACCCGTCTTATCTTTCGCCAAGAAGACGACGCCGTATTGTCTTATATCAACGACGATGGACAGATGGTTGAACCTGTGTTTTATGCACCGGCAATCCCGATGGTTCTCGTAAATGGAAGCAAAGGAATTGGTACCGGTTTCAGCACTGATGTGATGCCACATAACCCACTACAAATAATCGCATACATTCGTGCAATGCTTGCAGCAACGCCTACCGCCGACTGTCCTGTTATCGAGCCATATTTCAAGGGGTTCAAAGGAACGATACGGAATATTGCCGCAGCAACAGTGCCTCCGAAGTTCTTAATCAAAGGAATATATGAAATTATCGCTGACCGTAAAGTGCGTATTACTGAATTGCCGGTTGGAACGTGGACCGACGATTACAAGCAGTTCTTGGAGAAATTAATGGAACCACCTGCTGCATCGGCAGCGGATAAAGACAAGGACAAATCCTCATCAGTTCCTGTATTGAAAGAATACACTGACATGTCGACAGATACTATTGTAGATATCACTATAACATTTCATCCATCTTATCCTCATCTCCCGAAGGAACTTCAAGACACCATTATCGATGCAGATGCAGGAACAAACAAACTGGAAAAGCTACTTGGATTATTTACAACACAAAGTACGACGAATATGAATCTCTTTGATGCGCGGGAAAAACTTCGCAAATACGCAAGTATATACGATATTATCCAGGATTACTACACTGAGCGTTTTGCACTCTATATTAAGCGCAAAGCGGCGATGTTGGCTCAACTCGCGAACGAATTGCGTGTGCTAACAAACAAAGCAAAATATATTCAGGAAGTACTTGACGACAAATTAGAGTTGCGTAGGCAGACAAAGGATGCTATATTTGCAAAGATGACAGCACATGGGTTTGAACACATTGAAGGAGATACTGAGTATAAATACCTCTTAAAAATGCCGATGGATAGTGTAACAGATGAGAACGTCAAGCATCTTCTATCGGAACGTGATACCAAACGTGCGCAACATCAACAGCTTACAGAAACGTCGATTGAAACATTATGGACGCATGATTTGGATGAATTAGAGCAGGAGTATAAGAAATGGGTAACAGTGTCTACAGCAGCAGCAGGAACAACATCGAATAAAGGCTCATCAGGTTCAACTTCTGAAGCAGTAGCAACTAGGAAGAAAAAGGTAATTAAGAAAGCGCAATAACAAACAAATATACAAAATAATAATAAATATGCATGATATGCATGATATGCATGATATGCATGAATTTTTTATTATTTTATTATACACCACCGCACTAAAACCACGGCTTCAATTCTAGTGTCTTGTGTTTATAATCAGAAAAGTTGGGATGTGCAATTGGTGTATACATATTGCTAACATCGCGCTTATATTGAATATAACCTTCAGCCTCGCCATGCACGCGAGGTACACAATATTCAAATACTAAATCATTTAACTCGATAATTTGCTGACGGATATCGGTGGGTGCATTAGCCGAATTCTGCAGATAAATGGTGCGCATAATAATACGAAGTGTGTCGCAATCTTGTTCGCCAATGACATATTTACCGCGTGATCTCTGATATACACCGGCGCGGATACCGTTCTGAATAATTTGCATATTTTCTTTACTGAAAAATGCATTCGAAAGAGGTGTATTTTCCCAAATACCATTTAAAGCGTCACGATATGTAACACACTGATGGACCGGATTTTTATCATAAAGGGCGAATTGGTCTTGAATGGGGGGTGTAATTATATCAAGACGCCCGTTTTTAGGTTGTCCAATAAATGTCTCTTCTGGAAATGTGCGATAATCAAATCGGTTCATAATATTAGATCCACTAAATAACGTTGTTGTATATTGTATAGATTATATCAATAGTATTTTATATCACTACTATTATATAGCTAGTTATTAAACTAACATATTCTATGGATTTTGTTTCATCTTCAAAAAACGTAGGTTCATCTGCATTCGGGACATCAAGCAGCATGAATGGAAGCAGCAATACCAATGAGGGTCTGTTTAGCAACTTTTTCAACCTTACGATACAAAAAATGGTGTTATTACTAGCAATTATTGCGTTTGTTATTTCCATTGGAACGGTTGCTATTTTACTATGGAAGTCAAAGAGCACGCAAAAATGGCCGCCTGAAACTGCAAAATGCCCCGACCGTATGGAATTTAATGGAACAAATTGCGTAGATAAATATGGATTAGGAGTGAGTGACTTCCAACCCAGAGCAACTGAATGCGATAACTATTATCATATGAGAGATATAACAAAACAATATACTGGTACGGGCTTAAATGGTATTGATGGAGGATATGTTCCGTGGGAAGGTATTCTTGACGGACAAGGTATTCGGGCTAGTACATTGAAGTGTCTAACGTAATAACAACGACGGCGACAATAATAATATAACATCTTACATCTGTAATATGTTATTTGCTACGAATTTTATTCCTATAGTTACATACGGTAAGCACCGGGTGCGGCAGCAGATGCATCCTTTGCAACCGAAGGGAGAGAATCGGAAGGAGAACCTACACCATAAGTCCCAGCCTTCATGTTGCTAGTAACGCACATGGAGTAGAAGAGACGAGTCTGGAAATACATGAGAGCATAAACCAAGATCATCAAAAACGAATAAAGGCCGCTCATTATCGTGATTTTTCCCCTAAATAAAAGAACCAATGATGATACAAATCCTAAGGCGGCAATTGCCAGAAAAATAAAATTCACAACGGTAAGCCAATAAAATAATAAACAATAGTCCTTATCAAGAGGAGCAAATAAATCTTGTAATGCGTTCATTTTCTGAATATACCCGGTTATAATATATAAAAACAAAAAAAGATATTCATTCACATACATCACGATATAATGGAAAATTATACGGCATTTCTTGGCCGTGAAACAATTTACAATAATATACGTGATTTCTTAGCATCATTTCAACAAAATAAGACGGACTTGACATTTAAACGTGGTATATATATGTATGGTGCGCCAGGCTCTGGAAAAACCGAATTCATCGTCCGTTTGTTAAAAGAGTTAAATTATGATATGGTGAAATATGATGCAGGTGATATCCGTAATAAGTCCATTATTGAATCTATTACACAACATAATATTTCTGATAAGAACATTATGTCTATCTTTCAGCGTAAAGTTAAGAAGATTGTCGTAGTGATGGATGAACTCGACGGAATGAATAACGGTGATAAAGGAGGTATCACTTCTCTTATCAAACTTATTCGCCCTAAAAAAACAAAAAAACAAAAGCAAGAAGAAATTACAATGAACCCGATTATTTGTATTGGAAACTATCACGTGGATAAAAAAATCAAAGAGCTAATGAAGGTATGTTATGTATACGAATTGAAAACACCTACGCCTGCGCAAATGACACAAATTATTGATATGACGTTGCCTACGATTGATTCAACAATGCGAAAAAATATCATCGCATTTGTTCAAGGCAACTTACGCAAGCTAAATGCAGTTATGGAAATGAGCAAAAAATCAAATACGATACTTGCGAATAATATTATTCATTCTATTTTTCAACCCAAAACGTATAATGAAGATATAAAAAAAATAACAGAAAAATTAATGAACATAGAATATCCAATATCAGACCACAATGTTCTTATCAATGAAACTGACCGAACTACGATAGGGTTATTATGGCATGAAAATATAATAGATGTTCTTGAAAAAATGCCGATCAGTATTTCGGCACCATTTTACAAAATTGTACTAGAGAATATTTGTCAAGCAGATTATTTTGACCGAATTACATTTCAAAACCAAATATGGCTTTTTAATGAATTGTCATCTCTCATTAAGACATTTTACAATCATTATTTGTATCATAAATCTTTTCCGAAAAAGGCGCGATTTCATCCAACCGAGGTTCGCTTTACAAAAGTACTTACGAAATACAGCACTGAATATAATAATCAGTTATTTATACAGAATTTATGCATACAACTTTCAATGGACCAAAACGACCTTTTCACATTTTTTATGACATTAAAAAAACAATATAATGAAGAAGAAATTCCACGTATTTTAGAAATGTATGAAATCACAAAATTGGACGTAAATCGTATTTACAGGTATTTAGACAAATATATGGAAAAGATGGAACCAGAAAATGGAGATGATTGTGGTGGTGGCGGCGATTATGAAATTGACAACAATAATGATTAGGTATTATTAGTTTCATCAGTATATGCGTTTAAATAATACCGAAAACATATTATCAATATTTAGAACCAATAATATAAAACATAAATGGGTGCGGCAATATCGTTTGATTCAAAGTATCGTTTGATTTTAGATACAGAAGTAGAGTGTATTTCAGTAAATACACCTACGCCATCAAAAACAGTGTCATCTTCTAGCGCAACTGCATCAGGGTCTGGGCGTAAAAATAAAAAGAATGAACATGTTAGCGAAAGTGAGAGCGATAATAGTGATGATGACCATGGTAGTGAAAGCGGAAGCGAACATGAAAGTGGCAGCGATAGCGATAGTGACAATGACAACAAGACATATACTGTTAAAATTACACCAGAAATAACAAGCTATATTCGTAATTATCTTCGTAAAAATGAATTTTTGGATGAGTTCGATTTAATTACTGAAATCGACCTTGATAAATATGACCATGCTCCTAATTCAGCACTTGTGTTTAATTCTGACTCTATCGTATTTATGACAAACAATCAAACAATTGAAGCGGTTGGTGAGTGGGAATACCTTCCACCTGAGAATGAAGAAAAGCCGAAGTCAAAATCGAAATCAAAGAAAAAGAAACATCGTGGTCATAATGAGAGTGATAGTGAAGATGAATATGAAGCAACCGAAAGAAAACAGTCCAAGTATAAAACTAAAGATGACGATTTGCCTGTTAGTGAAATTGAAAATATTCTTGCAGTTAAATTTGAAGAATATAATAAGACCCGAGAATTCATTATTCATGAAACAAAGAATAGTTTTCTATGTTTAAAGATTACCTCTGTTGAAATCGTAAAGGCCTGAAATAGAGTACATTGTAATAATATCATTGTTTTTTTGATATTATTTGTTTTGTATTTGTCGTATTTGATTATTAATGTTGTATATTATACATAAATTGTATCATGTGGTTCAAGATTTTGAACATCATTTGAAATAGATGATGTATCCGATACAATAGCTGGCGCTGGTACTGATAA
>Ga0194129_10001114_pt1 | contig 46112 bp, 42 predicted proteins | sample TA2KigCa35mmetaG_FD_150862 | JGI IMG/M metagenome (GOLD analysis project Ga0194129, IMG submission 150862) | Freshwater microbial communities from Lake Tanganyika, Tanzania - TA2015038 Kigoma Deep Cast 35m | ecosystem: Environmental > Aquatic > Freshwater > Lake | place: Tanzania: Lake...
AGTCGCTCGACGACACGATCGGCATGGTCCACATGAAGGACGTCATGCCGTACTGGAACTCGGGCCGGAAGTTCCACCTGCGCGACGTGCTGCGCCGCGTGATCTTCGCGGCGCCGACCCTGCCGGTACTCGACCTGTTGCTCGACATGCGCCGTCAGCGCGTCCACATGGCGCTGGTCGTCGACGAGTTCGGCGGCACCGACGGCTTGGTGACCATCGAGGATCTCGTCGAAGAGATCGTCGGCGAGATCGAGGACGAGCACGACGTCCAGACCATGGACAAGCCGGTGCCCAAGGCCGACGGCGTGTTCGAGGCCACCGGCCGCACCACCATCGAGGCTTTCGAAGAAACGCTCGGCCCGGTGCTCAACGACGAGGAGCGCGGCGAGGTCGACACGCTGGGCGGCCTGATCTTCAGCCTCGCCGGCCGCATACCGTCGCGCGGCGAGGTGGTGCGCCATCCGACCGGACTGGAGTTCGAGATCCTCGATGTCGACCCCCGCCGCATCCGCCGCCTGCGCGTGCGACGTCGGGCGCCGCCCGATGGTCCCACAGCGACGGACCGCGCCAACGAATCCGGCTGATCAGCCTTGCGCCTGAGCGCCCATTGCGCGGGCGTGTTCAGGACATGTATTCGTTGCGATGAAAGTTCCGTACTCCGTGCTGGGTGTGGCCAAGACGGTGTCGGCGGAGGAGATCTGCAAGGCGTACCGACGGCTGGCCAAGCAGAACCACCCCGACCTGCATCCCGGCGACAAGGATGTGGAAGCGCGCTTCAAGGAGATCTCGGGGGCACATGCGCTGCTGTCGGACGCCGAGCAGCGCAAGCGCTACGGGTCTGGCGAGATCGACGCCAGCGGCCAGGAGAGGCTCGTGGCTTCTACCGCGACCACGCCGACCAGGCCGGCGGGCGCAAGTACGATCGCGGCTTCAATCCCGAGGACCTCAGGGGCTACAGCGATGTGTTCTCCGACCTGTTCGGTCACGGCGGCTTCAGCGCCGGCATGGGCGGGATGGGCGGCCGCGCCGGCACGGTGGTCTTCACGCTCTCGGTCCCGTTCCTGGTAGCGGCGCGTAGCGGCAAGCAAGGCATCCAGTTGCCCGACGGCCGCAAGCTAGAGCTGACCATTCCCGAAGGCGCCGAGGACGGCGAGACCTTGCTGTTGAAGGGCCAGGGCATGCCTGGCCCCGAGGGCACGCCGGCGGGCGATGCCATCGTCGAGCTAGATGTTCAGCCACACGATGTCTTCAAGCGCGATGGCTACGACATCCGCCTCGAGCTGCCGATCACGCTCACCGAGGCCGTGCTGGGCGGCTCGGTCCGCACGCCGACGATCGGCGGGCCGGTGATGCTGAAAGTCACGCCGGGCTCCAACAGCGGCCGGGTGATGCGGCTGCGTGGCCGCGGCCTGCTCGATCGCAGGACCGGCAAGCGCGGCGACCAGTTCGTCACCCTGCAGGTGACCTTGCCCGATCAGACCGACGGGACGATCCAGGCGTTCCTGCGGGACTTGGAGGAGGGCAAGAAGCATGACCCGCGCCGCCATCCGGAGGCGCTGAGATGACGACGCTCGAAGAGCTGCTGCGTCTGCACGCCGCGCTCACGACGGCGCGTGTCGAGCGCTGGATCGCCATCGGCCTGCTGCGACCCGAAGGCGACGACGAGCCGCCGCGCTTCGCCGCCATCGACGTGGCGCGTGTGCGATTGCTGATCGAGCTGCGCGAGGATCTGGCGATCGACGATGCAGCGCTGGAGACGGTCGTGCCGCTGCTCGACCCGGTGCACACCCTGCGGCACCGTCTGGCACGGCTGGCCGACGCGATCGCGCGTCAGTCGGACGACGTGCGCCGCGCGATCGCCGCGGCGCTGATCGCCCAGGAAGATAGATGACGATGTCACTTTCTTCTCCCCGCGAAGGTCAGGGGCCGCGGACGGCCCCAAGGAAGAAGGATGAATTCTACTTCTCGCCGAAGGCGCCCTTCAGCTCCTTCACCAGATCGGTACGCTCCCATGAGAAGCCGCCGTCCTTCTCCGGCTTGCGGCCGAAATGGCCGTAAGCGGCGGTGCGCTGATAGATCGGCTTGTTGAGCTGCAGGCCGCGGCGGATGTTGGTCGGGCGCAGCGGGAAGATATCCGCCAGCACCTTGTCCAGCTTGCGCTCGTCGACCCTGCCGGTGCCCTGCGTGTCGACATAGAGCGACATCGGATCGGCGACACCAATGGCGTACGCGACCTGGATCAGGCAGCGATCGGCGAGGCCCGCGGCGACCACGTTCTTGGCGAGATAGCGCGCGGCATAGGCGGCCGAGCGGTCGACCTTGGTCGGGTCCTTGCCCGAGAAGGCGCCGCCGCCGTGCGGCGCGTAGCCACCATAGGTGTCGACGATGATCTTGCGGCCGGTGAGCCCGCAATCGCCGTCAGGGCCGCCGACGACGAAATTGCCGGTGGGGTTGACGAAGAAATCGGCGTCCTTCTTGGGCATCCAGCCCTCGGGTAGCGACTTCGTCACGTGGGTGCGGATCATCTCCTTGATCATGCCGGAGTTGTACTTCTTGCCCTTGCCGTTGGCCTCGCGGTGCTGGGTCGAGACCACGACCTTGGTGGCGCCCACCGCCTTGCCGCCGGCGTAGCGCACGGTGACCTGGCTCTTGGCGTCGGGTTGCAGGTCGGGCAGCTCGCCCGAGCGACGCGCCTCGCTCAGCACCTGCAGGATCTTGTGCGAGAAGTAGATCGGCGCGGGCATGAACGAGCCCTTCTCGTAGGCCTCGCTGTCGCGGCAGGCGAAGCCGAACATCAGGCCCTGGTCGCCGGCGCCTTCCTGCTCGCCGAGATTGCCGCCCTTCTTCTTGGCGTCGACGCCCATGGCGATGTCGGGCGACTGGCCGTGCAGCAGCACCTCGACATCGGCGCCATGGAACGAGAAGCCGTCCTGGTCGTAGCCGATATCACGCACCACGCCGCGGGCGATCTCGGTCAGCGCCGCGCGGTTGACCACGGTGTGGCCGCCATACTTGCGCATGAACGGCGGCGCGGCGCGGCCTTCGCCGGCGATGACGATCTTGTTGGTGGTCGCCAGGGTCTCGCAGCCCAGGCGGGTGTTGGCGTGGCTGTCGTCGGCGATGCCGAGCTTCACGTCATTTGCGATGAAGGCGTCGAGAATGGCGTCGGAAATCTGGTCGCAGACCTTGTCGGGATGCCCCTCGGAGACGGATTCGCTGGTGAAGATGTAGTCCTGAAGCGCCACGGCTTGGCTCTCCTCGTTGTTCATTCTGGACCAGGATCGAGCCGGACCCGTGGGGGACACGGGGCGCGCCGTCGACCGCTGAGCCATTTTTATCGTGGTGGCAAGGGGCCCGAAATCCATCCACGGCCGGCCACTCATGCGGCAGGCGGTCGACGGGCCATAGAAAGACGGAGAGGGGGCCAAAAATCAAGCGCTCCCGGCCCAAATCCGTGGACCTTAAGTCGCGACCGCGCGCGCCCGCACATATTCGCGGTGCACAATGTAGAGGCCGGCGCCGACCAGCAGGACCATTCCTGCCCAGGTCAGGGCATCGGGGATATGGCCCCAGATCGCCCAACCGACGATCACCGCCCAGATCAGGCCGCTGTAGCGGAAGGCGCCGATCACCGAGGCCTCGCCGGCGCGCATCGCCAGCACCACCCAGTGATAGCCGATGGCGAGGAACAGCGAGGCCGTGCCCAGCATCGCCCATTCGCGCCAGCCCATCGGGCGCCAGTCGTCGATCACGGCCATGGCGCAGCCGAACAGCCCGACCGACAGCGCGTTGGCGAAGGTGATGACGACGGAGGGCACCCGGGGATTGATGCGCCGGGTGTAGATGTCGCGAAAGGCGTGCAGGCCGGTGGCGCCGAACGCCAGCAGAGCCCACCAGTTCAACCCCTCGGGCGACGGTCGCACGATCAGCAGCACGCCGAGGAAGCCCGCCGCCACCGCGCTCCAGCGCCGCCAGCCGACGCTCTCGCCGAGCCACAGCACGGCCATCACCGTTATGAAGATCGGCGTCGACATGTTGATCGCCGTGGCGGTGGCGATGGGCAGCGCGAACAGCGCCAGCAGATAGGTGAAGGTGCCGACGATATCGAGCGCGCAGCGGCCCAGAAGACGCGGCTCGCCGAGCCAGCGCAGCTCGCGCACCGGCGTCGTCGCCAGCAGCACCGCGCCGATCCAGATCGACGCCATCATGCCGCGTACGCCGATCACCTGGCTCGCCGGCATGGTTTCGCTGGCGATCTTGATCAGCGTGTCGTTGACCATGAACACCGACATCGCCGCCGACATGAGGACGATGCCGCGCCGATTGGCGGCCAGAACGCCGGCCGTATCGCCCGTGGCGGTGGACATGACGCGAGGCTTATTGCGCTGGCGGCAGCTTCTTGAAGACCTCGACGATCGGATCGAGCAGCGCCGCGTCGGGCTGTTGGCGGCTACCCTGGGCGTAGCGCACGTAATCGGCGCACAGCATGCGCATCAGCGGCGCGAACGGCTCGGGCGCGTGCTCGAAGAACGGCTTGAGCTTCGACACGCCTTCCTGCGCCGCCGTGCAGGCGTCGCGCATGCGCTGCGCCCCGGCGAGTAGCCGGCCTTCGGCGCCGAGCGACAGCGCGAGGTCGGGGATGTACTGCTCGGGCGTGGCGCGGGCGAGCCCGCGATAGACGATAGTGCCCTCCTGCGCCGCCATCAGCGCCTCGTCGAAACGCTCGGCCGCGCCCAGCATGGTCGCCAGCGTGTTGAGCGCCAGCGCGAGATCGGGCGTCGTGTCGGGTGCCTCGCCGGCCAGCGCCCGGCGCAGCTCGACCGCTTCTTCCGCCGGCTTCACCGCCTCGTTCACCTGGCCCACGGCGTTGAGCATGGTGGCCAACGCGTTGAGCGAGGCGGCGAGCTCGGGCCGCGCCTTGGGATCGCTCGCGGCACGACCGCGGTCCTGCTCGACCTGGTGCGTGACGGCGGCCAGCACCTCTTCGGGTGAAGGCTCCTGCTGCTCGGTGCCGCTCATGCCTTCTCTCCCGCCATTTTCATCAACAGCGCCCAATGCGCGTCGCCGACCGCGACCACCGACAGCCGGCCCTGGCGCACGAGGCCGAAATCCTTGAGCCTGGCGTCTTCCTTGATCGCCGTCAGCGTCACCGCGCTCTTCAGCGGTTTCACCGCCTCGAGATCGACCATGCCGAACTTGCCGGTCTCGTCGGTGTGATCGGGATAGTACTCCTTCGCCACGCGCACGATACCGACGATCTCCTTGCCCTCGTTGGAATGATAGAAAAGCGCCAGCTCGCCCTTCTTCATCGCCTTCATGTTGGCCGCGGCCTGATGGTTGCGCACACCGCTCCAGAAGGTGCGCTTGTCCTTGACCATCTGATCCCAGCTGTAGACCGACGGTTCGGACTTCACGAGCCAATGCGCCATGTCATTCCCCCTCGCCGCGCAGCGGACGGGCCAGCAGCGCGCGGATCGTCGCCTCGACGTTGGCGCCATGATGCAACACCTGGGCGACGGCGGTACAGATCGGCATCTCCACGCAATGGCGGCGCGCGACCTCGGCGACGACAGGCGCAGTATAGAAGCCCTCGGCGACCGAGCTGCGCGCTGACAGAAAGTCCTTGGCGTCGGCGCCCTCGCCCACCGCGATGCCCAGCGAGCGGTTGCGCGACAGCGGCCCGTTGCAGGTCAACGTCAGGTCGCCCAGGCCGGCGAGCCCGGCCATGGTCTCGATCTTCGCGCCCATCGCCACGCCCAGCCGCGCCATTTCGGCGAAGCCGCGCGTCAGCACGGCGGCGCGCGCGTTGTCGCCCAGCTTGCGGCCATCGGCGATTCCGCAGGCGATCGCCAGCACGTTCTTCACCGCGCCGCCCAGCGCCGCGCCGGTCAGGTCATCGCTCCAGTATGGCCGGAAGCTCGCCGTCGCCAGAGCGGCGGCCATCGCCCGGCCCAGCATGGCATCGGCGCAGGCCAAGGTCACCGCCGTCGGCTGACCACGGGCGACCTCCTCGGCGAAGGTCGGGCCCGACAGCATGGCGACGACGCGGCCGGGCATCGCCGCCCGCACCGCCGCCGGCATCAACGCGCCGGTATCGGTTTCGATGCCCTTGGCGCAAATGATCACCGGGACGCCCGGCGGCAGGTGACCGTGCAGCCGCGCCGCCACCGCGCGCGTCGCCTGCGCCGGCGTCACCAGCAGGACCGCGTCGGACGCGGCGAGGTCCTCGAGCGCGCCCGAGGCGCGGATCGCCGTGTCGAGCACGTGGCCGGGCAGGAACGCCGTGTTGCGGTGCGCGCCGTTGATGTCGGCCACGACCTCGGCCTCGCGCGCCCACAAGGTCACGGCGCGGCCGGCGCGGCACGCGGTCATCGCCAGCGCCGTGCCCCAGGCGCCGCCGCCGACGACGCCGACGCGCGAGATGGTCCGTCCGTCCATTCCGTCTTGTACCCGTCCCGGCCATCCACCGGCCAGAAGCTTGCGGCGGTCGAATCGCGATGTTACGTGGCGAGGATGCGGCTCGCCCCTTCCGCCGCGCCAGCCGGCCACGCATGGCCACCGCGCTGATAGCGCCTCCCGCCGCGCCCGATCTGCGCGACGCGCTGCGCCGCGTCTGGTTCGGCTCCGCGCTCTATCCGCTGTTCCTGCGCGCACGGCCGCCCGGCGCCTTCTTCGCCGTGGTGCCCGACCCGTGGCCGGGCGATCCGGCGCGCGCCGACAGCCTGCTCGCCGGCCAGTTCAACAGCCATGGCCGCGGCGGCTCGATCGAGGGCGATCCCTGGCGGCGCGCCGACGCCGACCCGCTGTGGCTGGCCGAGCTCAACAAGTTCGAATGGCTGCGCGACCTGCGCGACGTCGGCCAACCCCTGGCCGCCAATATGGCCGCCGCCAAGGTCGACGAGTGGATCGTCGCCAATCCCAGATGGTCGCCGATCGCCTGGCGCGCCGATGTGCTGTCGGCCCGGGTGGTGATGTGGATCCGCCACTACGACTTCCTCGCCTCCGGCGCCACCGAGGGCTTCGCCGCGCGGCTGGTGGCCAGCCTGGCGCAACAGCGCCGACATCTCGAGCGGCTGATCCCCGGCGGGCTGGCCGGCGCGCGCCTGCTGGCGGCGATGAAGGCCGCGGTGATCGTCGACCTCGCCTTCATCAAGGCCGGACCGGCGCACGAGCGCGCCCTGGAACGCTCGCTGGTGCGGCTCTCGCGCGCGCTGGCGCGCATCGTGCTGGACGACGGCACCATCGCCGAGCGCAGCCCGCGCCAGCAATTCGCCGCGCTGCGCGATCTCATCGACCTGCGCGCCTCCCTGCTGTCGGCCGACCGCAGCGGGCCGCCGACCATACAGGCGGCGATCGAGCGCGCCGCCGCCATGCTGCGCTTCTTCCGCCACGGCGATGGCGGGCTGGCCTGCTTCAACGGCTCGGACGAAGGCGATCCGGCGCTGATCGACCTCGTGCTGGCGCGCACGGGCGCAACCGCCAAGCCACCCAAGGAGGCGCCGCGCGGCGGCTTCCAGCGCCTCGCGGCGGGCGCCGCCCAGATCATCGCCGATACAGGCGCGCCGCCCAGGCGCGGCCTGGACCTCGACGCGCATGCCGGCACGCTGTCCTTCGAGTTCTCGCTGGGCGACGAACGCATGATCGTCAACTGTGGCGCCTATCCGGGTCTGGCCCCGGAGTGGCGCTCGACCATGCGCTACACGGCCGCCCATTCGACCGTCGTGGTCGACGACACGAATTCGTCGGAGGTGATGACCGACGGTCCGCTCGAGCATCCGCCATCCAACGTCGCGGCCAAGCGCTTCGAGCGCGATGGCGCGCTGTGGCTCGAGCTCAGCCATGACGGTTGGCGCTCTCTGTTCGGCATCGTGCACAAGCGCCGCCTGTGGCTGTCGCCCGATGGCACCGATCTGCGCGGCGAGGACACGCTGGCGGGGCCCGATGGCAAGCGGGTGAAGAAGACCGCGTCGGGCCGCAAATTCGCCGTGCGTTTCCACCTGCATCCCGACGTCAAGGCGTCGCTGGCGCAGTCCGGCGCCAGCGCGCTCTTGCGCCTGCCCTCGGGGCAGGGTTGGCGGCTGCGCGCCAGCGGCGGCACGATCGGCCTGGCGGAGAGCGTCTATCTCGGCGACGGCCGGCGCATCCGTCGCGCCGCGCAGCTGGTGCTCACCGGCGCGCTGGGGCCCGATGGCTCCAAGATCAAATGGGCCTTCACGCGGGTCGAGGGCTAGAGTTCACGATCCATGCGCGAGTTGGTCCTGTTGCCCGGCTTCATGTGCGACGTCGATCTGTGGAGCGACATGATGCCGGCGCTGGCAACGCTGGGCCGGCCGCATTTCGGCAATGTCTACGAAGACGATTCGCTCGACGCCATGGCCAGGCGCGTGCTCGCGGAGTCGCCGCGACGCTTCGTGCTGATCGGTTTCTCGATGGGTGGCTTCGTCGCGCGCATCGCCACCTTGATGGCGCCCGAACGCGTCGCAGGCGTGGCCTTCATCTGCAGCTCGGCGCGCGCGCAATCGGCCGCCGAGGACGCGCACAAGAAGACGCGCATCGCCGCGCTCGACGCGCCGGGCGCGCGCGGCGGCTCGGCCCGCAGCTTCTCGCAGGCGCTGCATCCCGATCGCGAGCGCGATCCCGTCCTGCTCGAGCGCCTGCGCGGCATGACGCGCCGGCTCGGCAAGGAGGTGATGATCCGCCAGCTCACGCCGTCGCGCGCCGACGGCTACGCCGATCTCGAGCGCATCGCCTGCCCGTCGCTGGTGATCGCCGCGCGCCAGGACCGCCTGCGCCGCTTCGAGGAGACCGAGCGCATGGCCAAGCACCTGCCCGACAGCCGCTTCGCTGTGGTCGATGAATGCGGCCACATGGCGCCGCTGGAGCGGCCGCGCGAAGTGGCGGCGCTCCTGACGCAGTGGATCGCCGACAACGATCTCTGAACCGGAGCCCGTTCGCGCGGCCGGGCCGTCACTCCGGCTGGATGCCGGCGAGCTTGGCCACGTCGCCCCAGAGCTTCAGCTCGGCTGTGATGCGCGCGGCGAAGACGTCGGGCGGCTCGCCGCCCGGCTCGCTGGCGAGATCGGCGATCTTGGCCCTCATCTCGGGCTCGGCCAGCACGGCGACACAGTCGGCGTGGATCTTGGTGACGAGCGCCGGCGGCATGCCGCTGGGCCCGAACAGCGAGAACCAGCCCGGCCGGACCATATCGGGGATGCCGAGCTCGGCCATGGTCGGAACCTCGGGGATCACCGCCAGGCGCTTCTCGGTGGTCACCGCCAGCATGCGCAAGAGGCCGCTGCGATGGTTGGCCATCGCCGTCAGCGGGCTGGTCATGCCGACGGGAATGTGGCCGCCGATCAATTCCTGAATCATCGGCGCGGCGCCCTTGTACTGGACGTTCTCGATCTGCAGCCCGCTCTTCACCCGGAACAGCTCGCCCGTCATGCGCGTGGTGTTCTCGGTGCTGCCCCACTGGACTTTGCCGGGATTGGCCTTGGCCTCCTTCATGAACTTTTCCATCGAGTCCATACCGCGCTTGGGCGAGCCGACCAGGGTGATGCCGCCCAGCACCAAGGTAGTGATGGGGGTGAAGTCCTTCTCTGTGTTGTAGGGCAGGACCTTGGTGGTGAACGGGGTGATGACGTGCGCGCTGGTCATGATCAGCAGCGTGTAACCATCGGGTGGAGCCTTGGCGACGATCTCGCTGCCGAGGATGCCGCTGGCGCCGCTCTTGTTGTCGATCACCGCGGTCTGTTTCCAGCGCTCGGCCAGCTTCGGCACGATCAGCCGCGCCACGAGATCTGTGCCGCCACCCGCCGGGAAGGGCACCACGATGCGCACGGTCTTGTTGGGGTAGTCCTGCGCGCGCAGCAACGATGGCGCCGCCAGCAGGCCCGCCATCGCCAGACCACCGCACGTCATCGCACGCCGTCCAAATCGCCGGTTTTCCGTCATGTCACACCTCCCTATCCCGCCTGTCTCGGCCGTTGGGTGCAAAATTACGCGATATCCGCCGGACCATCCACAATCCGTCGCATCCCCCTGCCATCGCCGTTTGCTATAGAGCGCGCCGATTCCCCCCCTCCGCAGCCGGAAGCCGCCATGTCCGCCCCCGCCCAGGTCCAGCCCTCGCCCACCCCAGACCTGGCGCGCATCGGCCGCGCCCTGGTCTCGGTGTCCGACAAGGAGGGGCTGGTCGAGTTCGGCCGCTTCCTTGCCCAGAGGGGCGTCGAGATCCTCTCGACCGGGGGTTCGGCCAAGGCGTTGCGCGATGCCGGCATCAAGGTGGTCGAGGTCTCCGACCACACGGGCTTCCCCGAGATCATGGACGGCCGGGTCAAGACGCTGCAGCCCTCGATCCATGGCGGCATTCTCGGCCGGCGCACCGATGCCGGTCACCAGAAGGCGATGGCCGACCACCGGATCGCGCCGATCGATCTGGTCGTGGTCAACCTCTACCCGTTCGAGGCCACGGTGGCGCGCGGCGCCGACTACGCGACCTCGGTCGAGAACATCGATATCGGCGGCCCGGCGCTGATCCGCGCCTCGGCCAAGAACCATGACTTCGTGACCATCGCCGTCGACCCCCAGGACTACGCCGCGATCCGCGCCGAGATGGAAGCCAATGGCGGCGCGACGAGCCTGGCGCTACGCCGCAAGCTCGCCGCCAAGGCCTATGCGCGCACCGCCGCCTACGATTCGGCGATCGCGCAGTGGTTCGCGCGGCAGCAGGGCGAAGCCTTTCCCGAGCGCCTGACCATGGCCGCCACCCGCGTGCAAACCTTGCGCTACGGCGAGAACCCGCATCAGCAGGCCGCCTTCTACAGCGACGGCAGCAACCGTCCCGGCGTCGCCACCGCGCGCATGGTCCAGGGCAAGGAGCTGTCCTACAACAACATCGGCGACACCGAGGCGGCCTACGAATGCGTCGCGGAGTTCAAGGAGCCGGCCGTCGTCGTCATCAAGCACGCCAATCCCTGCGGCGTGGCGATCGGCCCCGACCAGTACAGCGCCTACCTGAAGGCTTATGCCTGCGATCCGGTGTCGATCTTCGGCGGCATCGTCGCGGTCAACACCACGCTCGAAGCGCGCACGGCCGAGGATCTCTCCAAGCTCTTCCTCGAGGTCGTGATCGCGCCCGACGCGACGCCGGAGGCGCTGGAGATTCTCGCCAAGCGCAAGAACGTGCGCGTACTGCTGGCCGGCTCGTTGCCCGATCCGACCACGGCGGGCATGACGCTGAAGAGCGTCGCCGGCGGCTACCTGTTCCAGACCCGTGACAACGGCAAGGTCGGCCGCGGCGACCTCAAGGTCGTCACCAAGCGCGCGCCGACGGCCAAGGAACTCGATGACTTGTTGTTCGCTTTCACCGTCTGCAAACACGTGAAGTCCAACGCCATCGTCTACGCCAAGGACGGCGCCACGGTGGGCGTCGGCGCCGGCCAGATGAACCGCCGCGATTCCTCGCGCATCGCCGCCATCCGCGCCGCCGAGTCGGGGGAGATGGCCAAGCTGGCGCAGAGCCCGGCGGTCGGCAGCGTCGTCGCCTCCGACGCCTTCTTCCCCTTCGCCGACGGCCTGCTCGCCGCCGCCGAGGCCGGCGCCACCGCGGTCATCCAGCCCGGCGGCTCGATGCGCGACAAGGAGGTGATCGAGGCGGCTGACGAAAAGGGCCTGGCGATGGTGTTCACAGGGATGCGCCATTTCCGGCATTGATTCGCGCCCGCGATGCACCGATATCTGGCGAAAGATCAGAGCGGTGACGATGAAGCCACATCTGACACGGCGACAGACGATCGTTGGTTTGGGCGTTTGCCTGGGCGCGTCGCTCGCGACCCCTGCTTTGGCGCAGCCCGCCTTCCAGCCGCGCGACCTGACGTTTCGCGTCATCCGCAAGGGCAGCCCGATGGGCACCTTCGCGACGCGCTTCCAGTACCAGGGCGACCAGCTCGTCGCGCGCACGTCGGTGGCGCTGGAGGTCCGCGTCGCCGGCTTGCGCGTCTTCCGCTATTCGCACGAATCGACCGAGATCCGCCGCGGCGATGAGCTGCTGTCGCTACGGGCCGAGACCTACGATAACGGGCCGACCTATACGGTGAGCGCCACGCCGGTGGCGGGCGGACTCAAGCTCGAAGGGCCCGACAACAACCGCAGCATATCGACGCGCAGCCTGAGCTCGAATTGCGTCTGGCATCCGGGATTCGTCCGGCCGCAACAGCCGGTGATCGACGCCGAGCGCGCGCGTTACGAGTTGCCGCGCGTCGAGGCGCTGGGCCAGCGCATGATGACGGTGATGGGCGCGCAGCGGCTCGCCTCTGGCCACCGCATGACCGTGTCCTATGCCAATGGCGAGCTCTGGCACGACGCGGCCGGCGACTGGGTCTACGCCGTCTTCAACATCAAGGGCGAGACCCTGACCTACGAGCGCATCGCCTAGGCGGTGCTATACTCGGGGGCATGAAACGCAGATCGGTCCTGGCCGGCCTCGCGCTGACGACAGCCGCCGGCGCCAACCGCGCGGCCCTGGCGCAGTCGTATCCCAGCAGGCCGATCCGGCTGGTGGTGGGCTATTCACCGGGCGGCGGCAACGACCTGATCGCGCGCATCGTCGCGGCCAAGCTGCAGGAGCGGCTTGGCCAGCCGGTGATCGTCGAGAACAAGGCAGGCGCGCAGTCGATCATCGCCGCCGAGCTGGTCGCGCGTTCCGCACCCGACGGCTACACGCTTCTCGTGGCGCCGAGCGGACCGATGACCATCAACCCCGCCGTCTTCCGCAAGCTGCCCTACGCGCCCGCCCAGGACTTCGCGCCGATCTCGCTGATGGCCGAGTTCCCGCTGATGCTGGCGGTCGGCGCACAGCAGCCGATCAAGAGCGTCGCCGAGCTGGTGGCCAAGGCCAAGGCCGATCCCAAGACTGCGAACTACGCATCGAGCGCCACGCCCTTCCAGCTCGCTTCGGAGCTGTTCAACCAGAAGACCGGTAGCGCCTTTCAGCACATCCCCTATCGCGGCAGCGGCGAATCGGTGAACGCGGTCGTGTCGGGCACCGTGCTGATGACCATCGCCGATTCCGGCCCGATGTCGGGACCGCTGAAGGGCGGCCTGCTGCGCGCGCTGGCGATCACCGCGAGCAAGCGCCATCGTGCCTTTCCCGACGTGCCGACCATGGCCGAGGCGGGCATACCGGGCATGGAGATCACGCTGTGGACTGGGCTGGTTGCGCCCGCCGGCACACCGGTGGATGTCGTCGCGAAGCTTCAGGCGGAAATCGCCGCCATCGTCGCGCTCCCTGACGTGAAGGAGCGCTTCGAGCAGATCGCCGTCGATCCGCGCAGCGCCACGTCGGACGAGTACCGCGCGCTGATCATCAGCGACATCGCGCGCTGGAAGGCGGTAGCCGACACCGCCAACATCAAGCTCGACTAGGAGGCGCGTCATGGACGGCAACGAGGTCCAGCGCTCGACCGCCGCCTATTTCCTCGAGGGCCTCGACGAGATCGGCATCGACTATCTGTTCTGCAATTTCGGCACCGATCACGCGCCGCTGATCGAGGAGATGGCGGCGGCGCGACGCGCCGGACGCAAGCTGCCGGGCATCGTGCTCTGCCCGCACGAGAACACCGCCGTGCACATGGCCGCTGGCTACGCGCTCGCAACGGGCCGCGGCCAGGGCGTGATGGTGCATGTCGACGCCGGTACCGCCAACTCGGCGATGGCCCTGCACAATCTCTGCCGCGCGCGCATCCCCGTGATGCTTATGGCCGGCAAGGCGCCGTTCACGACGCGCGGCGAGCTGCTGGGTTCGCGCGACACCTACGTGCATTTCGTGCAGGAGCCGTTCGACCAGGCGAGCGTGGTGCGGCCCTACACCAAGTGGGAATACAACCTGCCCTCGGGCGTGATCGTTAAGGAAGCGCTGCGCCGCGCCCACACCGTGATGTCGAGCGATCCGCGCGGGCCGGTGTACCTGACCTTCCCGCGCGAAACGCTCACCGAGCTGTGGTCGGAGAGCGCCATCCGCTCCTATCCCGGCGAACGTTTCGGGCCGGTGGCGGCGAGCGGCGTCGATGCCGCGACCATCGAGACCTTGGCGAGCCGCCTGCTGACGGCCAAACGGCCGCTGCTGATCACCGCCTATTCCGGCCGCAACCACGCCACGCCGGCCATCCTCGATCGCCTGGCGCGCTTCGCCGGTATCCGCGTCGTCGAGTTCAGCCCGCTGCACATGAACATGCCGCAGGACTCGCCCTGCCATGGCGGCTTCGTCGCCGGCAAGCATGTCGCGGCGGCCGATGTCGGCCTGCTGGTCGATGTCGACGTGCCGTGGATCCCGCAGGACACGCCCGACGATCCCGGCACTTGGTGGGCGCATATCGATATCGACGCCGAGAAGCGCGCCATGCCGATGTGGACCTTCCCGGGCAATCTGCGCATCCAGGGCGACAGCCACCGCGTGCTCTCAGATCTGATGGCGGCGCTGGAAAAGCGCGCCGATGCCGCCTTCCGCGACCGCGCCGCCAAGCGCGTCGCCGCTCTGGCCGAGGAACAGGCGGCGCGCCGCACGCAGGCCGCGGCGCTCGCCGCGGATCAGGGCGCGGCGGGTCAGATCAACCCCCACTATCTCTGCGCCGCCGTGGCTCGCGCGTTGAAGCCCGAGGACATCATCCTCAACGAGGCGATCCGCAACGGCCCCGTGGTCTTCCAGCAGGTACCCCGCACGCGGCCCGGCACCCGGGTGGGTCTCGCCGGCGGCGGCCTGGGCTTCTCCGGCGGCATGGCGCTGGGCCTGAAGCTGGCGATGCCCGAACGCACCATCGTGCAGTTCGTCGGCGACGGCACCTTCTACTTCTCCAACCCGCAATCGACGGCCTCGGTCGCCAGCCAGTACGGCTTGCCGGTGCTCACCGTCGTGCTCGACAACACCGGCTGGGGCGCCGTGAAGGCCGCGACCTTGCGCGTCTATCCCGAGGGTGAAGCGAAAGCCGAAGGCGAGTTCGGCGCCACGCTCTCGCCGCACATGGACTTCGCCAAGGTCGCGGAAGCCAGCGGCGCCCATGGTGAGCTGGTGTCCGATCCCGCCCAGGTCGAGGCCGCCATCGCCCGCTGCCTCGACGCGGTACGCGGCGGCCGCTCGGCCCTGTTACACGCCAAAGTGACCAAGATCTGAGGATTAGCCATGACCGTTTCTGTCGAAGCCCTCGATCATCTCGTGATCAACGTGAAGGACGTCGAAGTCGCAGCCGCCTGGTACGAGCGCGTGCTGGGCATGAAGCGCGTGGTCAGCGAGCCCAGGCCCGGCCGCACGGTCACCTCGATGCATTTCGGGCGGCAGAAGATCAACCTGCGCCCGCACTGGGCGACGCAGAAGCAGTGGTTCACCGGCAACGCCATCGCGCCCGGCAGCGACGATCTGTGCTTCCTGACGAGCGCGACGCCGCAACAGGTGGCCGATCACTTCAGAAGCTGCGGCGTGGCCATCGAAGCGGAGCCGAGCGAGCGGCTCGGCGCCATGGGCGTCATCGTCTCGGTCTACTGCCGCGATCCCGACGGCAATTTGATCGAGGTCTCCTCGTACAAATAGTTCAGCCGATACTGCGCTCAAGAGGGGCGGCTGGCGGCGAGCTGTCGGACCGCTTCGGCGGTGGCGGCGTCGGCCGGGAAGAAGAATTCGACCTTGAGCTGCTGCAAGGTCACATCGCGCGGCATGGCGAAAGTCGTCAAGGTCGTGAAGAATGAGAGATCGCTGTCGCCGCGCCTGACCTGCATCGTCAGCAACGGTGATTCGCCGCCGACGCCGTTGGGAACACGCCAGTCCTTTGGCATGTCGGGGTAACGGAGCAACTCGTCGAGCAGTTCAGCCGCCGCGGCGTTGGTGCCCTGTAACGCCTCGCGATGCAGCACCTGCAGCAGCGAGCCCGTGAACTGTTCCCAGTTGCGGATGAACGGACGCAATCCCTTGGGATGACACACCACGTGCATGGCGTTGTCGGCGAGCGCGTCGCTTAGCGCGTAAAGCGCGCGAAACGCGCCGAAGATGTGCCGCGACGCCGCGTTGCGCATGCGGACGTTCCAATGGCCGTCGATGACGATGGCGGGAAACGGCTCCTGCTGCGTCAGCATGAACTCCAGCGCGCGCCGGACGTGCCGCAGCTCCGGCGCGTCGAGGTCGCGCTCGCCATACAGCGGCGCATAGCCGGCCGCCATCAGCATGGCGTTCTGATCGGCGAACGGGACATCGAGCGCATGGCCAAGCAGCCGGACCATTTCGCGGCTGGGCTGGCCTCGACCCGTCTCGAGAAAGCACAGATGCCGCGCCGAGATCCGCGCTTCGGTCGCCAGCGCGAGCTGGCTCAGCCGGCGCACCGAGCGCCAGTGCCGTAGCAGGTGCCCGAATCCCGGTGCCGCCTGTTGCCGGATCGATGTGTTCATCGAGCGATCCATTCCTATTTGAGCGCGAAGACCTCGGTCGACATGCCCGTGGGCGTGCGTGTGCCGACGCCAGCCGCGATGAGCCGGTTCAGCCAGAGGTATTTCTCTGTCCCGGTCTCGAAGGTCAGCATGGTGCGGAAATAATACGCCGACGCGCCGATGGTTTCGCCGTCGCGGATTCGCTGCCGTATCTCGGGCGCTATGTCGAGCATTCCCCGCGACACGACGTAGATCAAAGCGTCGTCGTCGGTGCGCAGCGTCAGACGGATGTCGAGCTGGAACACCCCGTCCTGCCGGGCCAGGATCCAGTCGCCGCCGCCCGGCAGAACGTCGCCCCGCAGCTTCGCCCCGGAGAACGCGCCGCGCTTCATGACCATGATCGATCGCGTGCCGAATGGCGTCTGCCCGATGGTTTGGGGCGCGTCGAGCTCGGCGCTCAGTCGCATCAAAGGCTCGGTATGCAGCATGGGACCCGCATCGTTTCGTGGCGAACCGGCACGATGCCTATCGCATCTCCAGCCGACAATTACGTGAAACGTAAGCGCCGCCTGGAAGCCGCGACCGCTGCTTACATCCCAGGTAATTGTCCACGCCGCATCGCCGCCTATGCTGACCGCATGTCGCACGAGGGAGATGACATGAACGAGCTCAAGGCGCTGAACGCCCGGTTCATCCACAATTTCGTCACCAACGACGTCAAGTCGCACGACGCCCTGCTGCACCCGCGGTTCATCAGCATGACGTCGCGCGGCGCGCGCGTGAGCCGGGCGGACTATCTCAAGCGCTGGGCGACCGGGTTCGATCCGGAGGTCTATGTCTACTGGGACTACCGCGACGAGCTGATCACTGTCTTCGGCGACGTCGCCCTGGTGCGCGCGACCAACAAAGCGACGATCCGACGCGATGGCGTGGAGAGCACCAACATGTCGACCTACACGGACACATACTTGCGCGAAAAAGGCGAATGGAAGTGCATCCAGGCGCAGATTACGGCGGTGGCCCCCGAGCACTACCCGGGTGACGAGACAATCGTGCGCGCCTATATCAAGGGCCAGCCGCAGCCATAGGTCGCGCGTCGACCAGCAGCTCCAACGTCTCGATCACACCCGTCGCATCGGCGACATTCTTGCCGGCGATGTCGAAGGCGCAGCCATGCGCCACCGAGGCGAACAGCACCGGCACGCCGATGGTCAGCGCCGAGGCGCGCAAGGGCGAGATCAGCTTGATCGGAATGTGGCCCTGGTCGTGGAACATCGCGAGGTAGACGTCGTGCTTGCGCTGGCTCAGCAGCAGGTCGGCGCCGATTGGGCCGTCGACGGTGAGACCAAGCGCCTTCAGCCGCGCCACGGCCGGCTTGGTGACGCGCTCGTCCTCGTCGCCGAACAGCCCGTCCTCGCCGGCGTGCGGGTTAATGCCGAACACGCCCAGGCTGGGTGACTCGATGCCCAGTCGCCGCGCCGCCGCCAGCGTCGCCTCGGCCGCCAGCACGACCAGCGCCGGCGTCAGTCGCGCCAGCGCCGCGCCGATGGATTCGTGCAACGTCACATGCGCGATGCGCAGCCCCTTGGCCGTGAGCATCATGAAGGAGCGGTCGCGCGGCGTGCCGGTGAGATCGGCGATCAGCCCGGGATAACCGTTGAAGGCGATGCCGGCGCGATTCACCGCGGTCTCGGAATGCGGGCAGCCGACGATCGCGTCGATACGACCGCTCTGCGCCAGCTTCACCGCCGCCGCGGCGTAGGCGACGGTCGCCCTGCCGGCGCGCGGGTCAAGCTGGCCCGGCGCGTATCCCGCCGGATCGAGTCCCGGCGAGTCGATGAACGGTGGCACGTCGACACCCAGCCGCGATGCCGTGTCACGAATGACAAAGCCGTCGCCAATCAATATCGCCTCTGCGAAATGCGAAGCCGCCTTGATCGCGATCTCCGGCCCGATGCCGTTCGGATCGCCCAGCGTGATGCCAACGCGCATCAGAACGGGATCGCCACCAGGGTGTCGAAGCGGCCGCCGTCGCAGACCACCACGCGCTCCCGGAAGCTCAACGCACCCGCGCCGTTAGCGGCGACGAGGTCGCGGTAGCAACCGGTGGCGAAGACGCTCATCGTGCCGTCGCGCATGATGCGCACGATCAGGAACGGCGTCTCGACGCGATGGCCGTCGCCCTCGGCGCCCATCACGTACGGCAAGCCGACGATGTGGCGATAGCGCTGGCGCTCATAGATGTTGACCCGGCGCAGCGCTGAGACGCGGTCCTCCAGCATGGCCCGCGAATCGGCGTACATGACGCCGGCCTCGAGGCCGCGCGCGACGTTCTCGGCGGTGGTCACCTTGTACAGGCAGGCCTCCGCGAACAGCGCCGGCCAGCGCTCGAACTCCTCGTTGTCGAGCGCGCGCGCATAGGCCGCGTTGAGCTCGACGAGACGCGCCGTCAGATCCATCGGCTCAGTAGCCCATCGTGCGGCGATAGGCCTTCCAGAAGCCGCGGACCGAGGCCTCGGTGGCGCGCGTCGCCTGGCTCTCCGCCTCGCGCCCACCCATCTCGACCACGGAGACCTTCTCGCCTGCCGCGGCGATGCCGCGCTGCACGAAGCCGCCGACGCAGCCATCCTCCATCGACACATAGCCGGCGGGGCCGACGAGATTCTGCTGCTTCAACCGACGCCGGTTCATCTCAGGCGTGTCGTCCTCGAAGCCGAAATAGGTCCACAGCAGGTCCATGCCACCGGTGCCGCGCGGCACGACCTGGCGCACGGCGAGGCAGTTGTGCACCTGCTGCAAGATCAGCGTTGGGAAGACCGAGAGGATCTGCAGCTGGATGTTGTCGCCGAACTCGGCCACTGGATCGAGCAGCGACGGATCGGCCAGCGTGTAGTCGTCGCGCTCCGTGCGGATGCCCTGGGCGCGATAGGCGCCGCCATCGGCCACGTCGTCGCCGCCGATCGTGTAGCTGGCGTGATGGCCGCCATCCGGGCTCACCAGCACGCCGCCACCCTGCGTCAGGCGCGTGATGCGGAAGGTGGCGAAGAAGGTGTGCAGCAGGCTGGCGTGGTAGGTGTCCTTGACGTTCTCGACATAGAGCTTCCAGTTGTTGGGCAGCGGCTGGTTGAAGCGGCCCATCACCCGCAGCGGCCTCTTCAGCACGCGGCGCACGCGGCCCAGCACGTCGGCGCCGAGATACTCCTCGATCGGCGGCGTGTCCGGCGAGAGCGTCGCGAAGACCAGGCCACAGAGCCGCGCCACCCTGAGCTTGCGCGGGCTGTGCGTCTCGCGCTGGAAATCGCGCGGCATGCCGCCGACGCCCGCGATGCCACGCTCGAAGGCGATGCCCTTGAGGTTGCCGGCGAGGTCGTAGCTCCAGGAGTGGTAGATGCATTTGAAGTTGTGCTCGACGTTGCCGCCATCGTCGAAGGCGATCAGCGCGCCGCGATGGGCACAGCGATTCTCAAAGCAGTTGACCCCGCCATCGGGCGTGCGCACGACGATCACCGGCATGGCGCCGATATGGTTGGTGCGGTAGTCGCCGGCCTTGGGGATGTCGGCCTCGAGGCAGACGAAATTCCAGGTCGGCCCCTCGAAGATGCGTCGCTGCTCGCGTTGGTAGTTAGCTTCGTCCTGATAGACCCAGTACGGCACCCGCGCGACCGAGTCTTCCGGCCACGCGCCGTGCGGCATCGCCGACTCTTCCCGCTCGATCACATCCTGCCGGATGTCCATGGCGAACCTCCCTCGGTTCTTCGAGGGGACGTTGGCCTATCCATCCACAGCGCGCCAGAGGTTCGTGCCCAGCACGGCGATGCGCCCGCTACCGGTGGCGCGCCGACTGGCGGGGTCGGGCCGGCGCATCTGAAGCGCGCGCTTCATAGCGCCAGCGCGCGATGGCGCCTACCGCCGGCGCAGCCGCAGAAACGTCGGCGTATGGCCGGCTAGCATCTTGCGTTCGTAGCGCGTCGGCGGCCAGTCGTCGGGCCGCGTGCGCCAGTCGCTCGGCCGCTCTGCGAGCCACTCGAACGCAGGGTGCAAGCAAGCGTGCTCGACCATCCACGGCAGGTAGCTGGGATCGTCGGTCGCCAGCCGCAGCTCGGCGCCCGGCGCCATCAACGTCGCCAGCCGGTCGAGATTCTCGCGGCAGACGAATCGGCGCTTGTGATGGCGCGCCTTGGGCCAGGGATCGGGGAACAGGATGAAGGCGCGCGTCAGCGAGGCGGGCGCCAGCGCGGCCATGACGAAGCGCGCGTCGTTGTCGTGGATGCGCACGTTGTCGACGCCCAGCCGCTCGAGATGCGCCAGCGCCTTGGCGACGCCGTTGATGTAGGGCTCGCAGCCGATCAGCCCGACGTCACGGTTGTGCTCGGCCTGCCAGGCCAGATGCTCGCCGGCGCCGAAGCCGATTTCGAGCCAGGTGCCGCCGGGCATGGCGCGGCCGAACAGAGCGGCGAGATCGAGCGGGCTCTTGTGGTCGGCGGGATCGAGGCTATGCGTCACCGGCACGCGCAGGCGCGGCAGAAGATCGTCGAGCAGCGCCTGCTGGTGGGTGCGCAGCTTCTTGCCCTGGCGGCGGCCGTAGAGGGTGCGGACATGCGGTGCGGAGTCGGGAACCATGGCCGGCGCGACATAGGCCGCGCGGTCGCCCGCCACAAGCGGGATCGGCGATCAGGCGAAATAGTGCGTCGCGGCGACGCCCAGGGCGCCGATGGCCAGCACGCCGGCCATGACGTTGATCGCGCGGTTGACCGGATCATAGCCGTGGCGGATGAAATAGGCCTGCGCCCATTCCGCGAACCACTCCCTGATCAACGTCATCGGTTCTGACTCCGCCTCATCCAACAAGGCTTCATATGCAGAGCAGTATAGCAAACTTCTTTCTTGCTGCAATGAAAGCGTCATAACTTACTGAATCTACAAGGAGTTTACTGGCAGATGCACCGATGAATCATGTCTCGTCGTGGGCTCGCTGGCTGGGCGCCCGGACCGGCTGGCGGCGTATCGCCCTCGCCATGGCTTTCGGTGCGGGGGCCGGCTTCGCCATGCCGCCGTGGCACGCCCTGCCACTGATGCCGGTGGGCCTGGTCGCGCTGATCTGGCTGCTCGATGACGATGTCGCGGGCGCACGGCGGCGGCGGGCCTTCTTCGACGGGTTCTTCTGGGCCCTGGGTCATTTCTCGGTCGGCTGCTACTGGATCATCGAGGCGTTCTTCGTGCCGCCGGCGATCTTCGCTCCGCTGGGGCCGCCCATTGTGCTGGGCCTGGCGGCGCTCTTGTCGCTGTTCGTCGGCGCCGCCTCGGCGCTCTATGTCGTCGTCCGGCAGAAGATGCCGGGCCGCTGGGCCGGCTGGCGGCGCGTGGCGCTGTTCGCGCTCTTGTGGGTAGTGGCCGAGTGGGCCCGCGGCCACGTCATGACCGGCTTCCCGTGGAACCCCGCCGGGCATGTCTGGGCCTTCAGCGCGCCGGCGCTGCAGCCGGCCGCCTGGGTCGGCGTCTACGGCCTGTCGCTGCTCACCGTCCTGATCCTGGCAATGCCGGCGACCCTGGCCGATGCGCGGGCACGACCTTGGCTCCCCAGCGTCATCGTCGCGTCGCTGGCGCTGGCGATCGGGACGATCGGCGGCCTGTCGCTGGAAGCCCGGATGGCGGCGGCGAACGCGCGCACCACGCCGGTCGAGGCGCGGCCGCTGCTGCGCCTTGTGCAGCCCAACATCCCGCAGGGCGAGAAGTGGCGCGCCGAGCGACGCGCCGAGCATGTCGGCAAGCTGATGCGGCTGAGCACGGCCGGGCGACCGGCGGAGGTGGCGCATGTGATCTGGCCGGAGACCGCCACCGCCTTCCTGCTGGCGCAGTCGCCGACCTATCTCGAGGCCTTCCGGCCGCTGGTGCCCAAGGGCGGCTATCTGCTGGCCGGCGCGCCGCGCGGGCCGATGACGCCGGCGGAGGAGCGGCGCGCGGCGGCGCTGACCGGCGGCATCCCGATCTGGAACAGCCTGCACGCCATCGACGAGATGGGCGTGATCCGCGCCACCTACGACAAGATCCATCTCGTGCCGCTGGGCGAGTACCTGCCGCTGCGCGACATCATCCCGCTCAGCGATACGATCGGCCGCGGCTCCTTCGAGTTCGGCGAGACGCGCCAGCCGATGCGCCTGCCCGGCCTGCCGTCCTTTGCAGTGGCGATCTGCTACGAGGCGATCTTCCCCGCCGCCATCGTGCCCAGCCCGCGGCCGGCCTGGATCCTCAACGTCACCAACGATTCCTGGTTCGGCACCTCGAGCGGCCCCTACCAGCACATGGTCAGCGCCCGCCTGCGCGCGGTCGAGGAAGGCCTGCCGATGATCCGTGTCGCCAATACCGGCATCAGCGCGGTGATCGACGGCGGCGGCCGCGTGCTCGGCCAGCTCGGCATGAACGTCGAGGGCGTGATCGACGCGCGCCTGCCGCCGTACCTGTCGCCGACCCTCTACGGCAGCTATGGCGACGTCACCTTGCTGGTGCTGATGGCCTTGGTCGGGATGTCGGCTTTTTTGCGACGTTTTCGAAAACCGGAAACCGTGCGGTGACGATGCCCGTTTCGCGCTAGGCGCGATTGCGCTCTGACTGCGGCAACCTGACGTATAATAAGGTCTTAACTTTAGAACCAATTAACGATATATTAACGACAGATTAACGGTTCGGGTTGGGATTCCGAGCATTCAACCGGGGGTCGGGGACGTGCAGGGCGGTCCGCCGCGCACGGGTTTGGCATCGAGCGCAGGACAGCGTCCCGCGCGCGACGTCGTCGCAACAAGGAGCGAAGCGACCATGGCAGGTCACCCCGTCGACGTTCATGTCGGCATGCGCGTGCGGCAGCGCCGGACGCTGCTGGGCATGAGCCAGGAAAAGCTCGGCGAGGCCGTCGGCCTCACCTTCCAGCAGATCCAGAAATACGAGCGCGGCGCAAACCGCATCGGCTCGAGCCGGCTCTACGAGTTCAGCAAGGTGCTCGACGTGCCGGTGTCGTACTTCTTCGACGAGATGCCGGTGAACGTGCTGGTTGGCCGCGGCGGCCGGGGCCGCAAGGGCGGTCTGGGCGAGGAAGGCACGCCGTTCGAGGACGAGAAGGATCCGCTCGCCAAGCGCGAGACGCTCGAGCTCGTGCGCGCCTACTACAAGATCGACGAGGACAAGGTGCGCAAGCGCATCTTCGAGATGGTCAAGGCGGTCGGCGCCGCGTCCAAGGCGCACAAGCTGGCGGCCGGCAAGCGGCGCTGAGTCTATGCGCCGGCTTCGGCCGGCCTGACATAGACGTCCTTCACCGCCAACCTGCCGTCGCGGAAGGTGTAGCGCTCGACGCCGACCGACGCGAAGGGCTTGCCGGTGGCCTTGTCGGTGCCGGTCATCTTGAACGTCATGAACGAGGCGTCCGGCGCGTGGTGATAGACCACGTCGGCGAAGCGGACGTTTTCGACCTGGTCTTTGCGCTCGACAAAGAACGCCGCGACCTTCTCGCGCGTGTCGAGCGTGCGCAAGCCACCGTTGGCCAGCAACGTCCAGGTGAAGTCCGGCGTCACCACGTCGTACATCGCGTCCATGTCCTGCTTGAAGAAGGCGCGACCGAAGGCGCGGAAGATCGCGTCGCGTTGCTCGGCGTTGGGTGTCATGCGGATTTCCTCCTTGGCTCGGCTCAACTCGCGGTGAAGGCGAGATAGTCCTTGGCGACTTCCTCGACGGCGGTCTCGTAGATGCGCTTGCCGTGCGCCGCCGTCGACAGATTGGGGTTCGAGCCGATGCGCCCGTCGGGGAAGTTGCGGCGATAATCCTCGGCGTCGGCGAAGCTCCCGTTGGGCGCCACCTCGGGCGACATCGGTACCTTCTTCTCGGTGTGCGGGAACATGTGGAAGGTCAGCGACACCTCGCTCGGCGTCGCGTGGCTGCCCTCGGCGCCGCCATAGAGCTCCTTCGACAGCGCGCGGATGCCCGGCCCTTCCCACCAGTTGCGCAGCTTGCACTTCACCGAGGGCGTGTTGCCGCCGCGCACCAGCGAGCGCTCGGCGTAGATCTCGGAGAACGCCGCCGTCACCGTGGCGATGTTGCCGCCATGGCCGTTGACGAAGAAGAAGCGCGTGAAGCCGTGGCGCATCAACGACTGGATGTTGTCGCGCACCACGGCGATCAGGGTCGAGGGCCGGAGCGTCATCGAGCCCGGGAAGTCGAGATGGTGCTGCGCCATGCCGACCGAGATGGTCGGCGCCACCAGCGCGCCGAGCTTCTCGCCGACGCCCTGGGCGACGAACTCCGCCGTCAGCGCATCGGTGCCGACCAAGCCATTGGGCCCGTGCTGCTCAGTCGAGCCGATCGGGATGATGATGCCGGTGCTCTTCTTGAGGTACGCCTCGACATCGTGCCAGGTCACCAATTGCAGCCGCATCGCCCTCATCCTGTCTCGAACGCCGGCGGAGCATGGCGGTGGCGCGAGCGGACCGCAAGCGAGGGGATGCCACCACCAGATATGGTAGGTCGAATGGCCAAAATCACCAAATCTCAACCATTAGTTCTCGATTGGTCCACAACAAGCTGAATCTATTTGTGAATCGCGCACTGATAGTCACCGCCCGCCGACCGCCGGCCGCCTCAGAATGCCCATAAGCGTTTGAATCATAAGCCAGAATTTATTCACGCCCGAGTCGCGCCGAGACCGCGCAAAATTGGCTTCATAAGGTTGGGGAACTTTATACGCACCATGAACGCCATCAGGGATTTCTGGCACGACCTCGCGTGGGACGTCCGTTGCGCCCTGCGCGATATCGGTGCGCGACTGAGCGCCACCTTCCGCTGACGCGGCTATGAGCGCGTCCGACGTCGCGGCTGGCGCCCAATCGGCGCATTCCATCTCGGACGCCCCGACGGGTCGACGGCGGCGGCGTACCCCTGGTCGGTGGGTGGCGCAGGCCGTGCGCGATTTCGCCGGCACGGGCGTGTTCCTGGCGATGCTGATCACCTGCGTCGGGTTGGTCGCTCTCTCCCGTTAAGGCAAGCTGGTCAGCCACGCGCCAGCGTGGTAATTTTCTTTCATGTTCGGGATGACTCTCCCCAGGCAGCGAATTAGCCACCCGGCCCTTGTCGAGGGCCGGGCCGCGATGATGTTCGCTTTTGCCGCCAGGAGTTCCCGCCATGTTGTCCGTCACGGCCGCTGAGCCGTCCTCTTCCAGCTTCCGTTCCAACAGCGACGTGCATTGTTTCGCCGTCGCCGCCGATCCCTCGCCCGGCCTGCTGCCGCGCGTGCTCGAGCTGATCGCCAAGCGCGGCCTGGTGCCGTTGCGCGTGCACGCCGCGCTCGAAGGCACGCCGCGCACGCCCGACGCCGAGGTGATGACCGTCGATCTGCAGGTCGCCGGCCTCGACGCCGACACCGCCGCCCACGTCGCGCGCTGCCTGACGCAGCTCGTGGGCGTGTTCGACGTGACGTCCTCGGCGCGGTAGGGCGGATTCGAATCAGGTCGGTCTGGCGGGCCCCTGATCTGCTCCTGAAGGGGAAGGTGCCTGGCGGTCGGAAGCGGGATGGAGCTCCGCCCCGAACACGTGCTGTTGTCTCGGGCATAGCGGCGAAGACCGCTCTCGAAAGGACATCTTCCTCATGACGACCTGACGATGCGACAACAGCATCCCCAGGCAGATGACGGGGGAACGCATGAAGGGACTGTTGTTCCTAGCCCTGTTTGGTGCCGCGGTCTTGCTATCTGTCGGGCTGGCGACGGCCCGGCGCAAGCCGTTGCTGTCAGGCGTCACGGTGATCGGGCCGCTGCTGCCCGGCATTGCGTGGTTCTATGGCGTCTTCTTCAACTGGGGCAATGGCATCAGAGTCGAGCAGTATTTCAATGTGCGCCGGCTCGATGACTATCTGCGAAGCGGCACCGGGCTCTACGTGGGCCTGCTTTGCGCTCTTGGTTTGATCGCACTGGCCGCCGGATTCTTCTTCGCGCGACGCGCGCGAGGGGTCGTCCTGAACCCGGCGCTGGGCCTGCTGGTGCTCGCGGCCTGGTATCTCTGTGGATTCTTCATCAAAAATATACCGTTCGAGGTGCTGGGCTGGCGGACCGGCAATCCAGCCGCCTCCTTCGCGCATTGGATCGCCTGGTCGCCGGCGTCCCTCCTATCCTTCCTTGGCAGCCTGGCCTTAGCGCTGATCGCCGCCATCGCGGCGGTCGCCATCACGCGAAACTCGATCCGCAAGACCACGGCACTCGACGCCGCGTCCAACCGCGCGACACCGGCGGCTTTCACATCTGGACAGGCAACGCTCGGAACCGACCAAAACGCGGGCTCCGCCGATCCGGTCCCGGGACAGGAGCCCGGAGTCCATTCCGTGAAAGTCCTGAATGAAGACGAGAGAAAGCGGGCAACCCTCGCCTTCAGCCGCGGGATGCTTCCCGGCGTCGCGATCTGCTTTGTCGGGACCCTGCTCAACGTCTTGTTCGCTCGCGCCTCGATCGCGGTTCCCATACTGAGCCTCGTGCTCATCGCGAGCGGATTGAGCGTTGCCATCGTCATGGGCTTGAAGCGCCGGCGCGAGTTTGTCGCCACCCTGTCGTCGAGGCCGACGTCCGCCGATCCTGGAGCGCTGTAGGTCCGGACAGTCTGCCAAAGGCCGCTCGTCGCGCGCCGCCTGACCCAGCCCGTGGGCGTGTTCGAGGTGATGTCCTCGACGCGGCGGCGAAGCGACGCTCCCTTACCTTCTCCCGCAAGGGCAGGGTGATAGCATACGAACCTTGGCCTACCTTCACCCGGCGGGGGGAAGGTTAAGTCGGTTCATTTGCCGTCAGCCCGGGAAGTTTCGCTTCAGCACGCCGGCGAGATCGGCGACCGCGTCCGTACGGGCGGCGATGGCGGTGAGCTTCGGTGCCGCCTCGGCGAACCAGGGGCGGCGAGGCGTCCATCGCGTCATGACCGCGGCATAGAGATCGAGCGCGCTGAAGCGTTGGCCGAGAAACCACGGCCCGTCTCCGAGCGAAGCCTCCACCTGCCGCCACAGGCGCAGGCGGTAGTCGCCGAAGCGCTCGCGCAGCTCCTTCTGCGGTCCTTCGCCGGTCAGCCAACGGCTCGTGTCGTCGGCGACGGTGAAGGTCGGATAGATGTTGGCGACCAGGAACACCAGCCAGCGCAAAAAGACCGCGCGCTCCTTGGTGCCCGCCGGCGGCACCAGGCTGCGCTCGGCGGGCGCGTCGTCGGCGAGCAGCAGGGTGATCGCCGCGCTCTCGGTCATCACCGTGCCGTCGGGCAGCACCAAGGTCGGCACCTGGGCCAGCGGATTGACGCGCGACAGTGCCTCGCGCGCCTCTGCCGACTTGAAGAGATCGCCGACCTCCTCGAACTCGAAGGGCCGACCGTACCACACCAGCTGCGCCTCGATCAGCGCCGAGCCCCAGCCGGTGCGGCCGAACAGTCGGTACATCGCGGACCTCAGTCGTTGTTGAGCAGGTGGATCAGGCTGCACGTGTCCCAGCGGCCGCCGCCGCGGCGCTGCACCTGGGCATAGAACTGGTCGATCAGCGCGATCGTTGGCAGGCGTCCGCCCTGACGCTTGGCCTCGTCCAGGGCGATACCGAGATCCTTGCGCATCCAGTCGACGGCGAAACCGAACTCGAACTTGCCGGCGACCATGGCCTTCCAGCGGTTCTCCATCTGCCAGCTCTGCGCCGCGCCCTTGGAGATCACGCCCATGACCTTCTCGATGTCGAGCCCGGCCTTCATGCCGAGATGGATCGCCTCGCTGAGGCCCTGCACGATGCCGGCGACGCAGATCTGGTTCATCATCTTGGTGAGCTGGCCCGAGCCCGAGGGGCCGATCAGTTCACAGGCCTTGGCGTAGCCCATGGCCACCGCCTTGGCGCGATCGAACGGCTCCTGGTCGCCGCCGCACATCACCGCGAGCTGGCCGTTCTCGGCGCCCGCCTGGCCACCCGAGACCGGCGCGTCGACGAAATGGAAGCCCTGCTTCTTGGCCTCGGCGTAGAGCTCGCGCGCGACATTGGCCGAGGCTGTGGTGTTGTCGAAGAGGATCGCGTTCTTCTTCATGCCGGCGAACGCGCCGTCCTTGCCCAGCACGACCGCGCGCAGGTCATCGTCGTTGCCGACGCAGCAGAAGACGATCTCGCAGCCCTCGGCCGCCTCGCGCGGCGTGCGCTTGGCCGAACCCCCGTGCTTCTTCACCCACTCCTCGGCCTTGGCGAAGGTGCGGTTGTAGACGGTGACGTCGTGGCCCTTCGCCGCGAGATGCCGCGCCATTGGGAAACCCATCACACCAAGACCGAGAAACGCCACCTTCGCCATAGAATCCTCCATCGAGAACGCCGCACCCTAGAGCCTATTCCGCGTCGACGGAATCACTCTGTCATTCCGAGCGTAGCGAGGAATCGAGCGCGGCGCGCGATCAATCAAGCGCACCTGTCACCCCGAGTGTAGCGAAGGATCCAGGAGAGCTGCCTGGATTCCTCGCTGCGCTCGGAATGACAGCGGGTGTGCCGGAACGACCTCCGCTCCAGCGCCCACGTCATCCGCGACCGAGGTTGCCCGAGCGGTTGTGAGTCACAACCGGCTGGTGTCATCCTGCGACACCACGCGGGTTGAACCGCGTGTGACCCCAGGGAGAGACACATGCCGAGCTCCAATTGGCACGTCGGCGCCGTGCGCGCCCGTGAAGCGATGATCGAAGTCCAGAAGGTGATGGGACCCGGTGGCGATTGGGATGGCGTGCTGATCGCCCATTGCGATACCGGCTATACCAATCACGCCGTCTTCAACCTCGCCTCCGCCCGGCCATCGCTGCTGGTCGATCTCGGCGTCAACTTCATGGAACCGGCCGCCACCACGGCGCTGGACCCGCTCAACTTTGGCGGCGGCCTCGGCACCGCGCCGGGCCATGGCACCCGCACGGGCGGCGCCCTGTGCGGCAACCTCGCCGGCACCTATGTCGGCCTCGCGCCGAGCGTTCCCGTGGTTCCCTACCGCGTCACCAACAGCGTGGTGCTGACGGGCCGCACGATCCTGAACCTGGCGGCGGCCATCGATCATGCCGTCGATCGCAACGCCGCCGACGTCATCTCGATCAGCCTTGGCGTGCAGTCGGTGTTCGGCAACGTCAAGCAGATGCGCGTGCTCGGCCGGGCCGTCGATCGCGCCTACAGCGCCGGCGTGATCGTCGTCGGCGCCGGCGGCCAGACCAAGGACGCGCCGGAGCTGGTGGCGTTCGACGTGTATCCCGGCCGGTTTTCGCGGGTGATCGGCGTCGGCGGCATCAGCGCCGACATGAAGATGTGCTTCGACTACGAGGTTGGCCGCGACTCGATCGATGTCTGGGCGCCGGCCGACGACATCCGGCGGCCGAACTCCGTCCTGGGCCAGCCCGAGCCGTTCATGGACGTTGCGGGGCAGGGCGATGGAACGTCGTATGCAACAGTGCATGTGGCGGCCGCGGCTGCGATGTGGCTACGCGTGCATGGCATGGCGCTCGCGGCGGGTGGCTATCTCGGCTGGAAGCGAGTTGAAGCCTTCCGTTCCCTGCTGCGATCGACCAAGCAGAAGCTCGCGGGCAACAGGGTGCGCGCGAAGGCGCCGCCAGCCGGGACGGGCATTCTCGACTGCCTCGCGCTGATCCAGGCGCCGCTTCCCGCGCTCTCCTCCCTGAAGGAGAGCAAGGCGCTGGCAGAGAACGAGATCCACTGAGCGCGCACAGCTATCGCATATGGCAGTCTTACCTTCTCCCCGCCTTCGCGGGGAGAAGCAGGACTCCGCAAAGCCATGCGATAGCCGTGCGCCAGCGAGAGACGGTAGGAGCCCACTCAACCACGCGACAGCAGCACCAGGATCGTCACCACGCCGACGATGATCGGCGGCAGCGCGAGCGGCCAGGCGCGGCGGTAGACGGCGCCGTCGCCGGCGGCCAGCGCCAGGATCGCCGCGCCCATCGAGACGCGGATCGGCGAGAGCATGGTGAGGTTAGTGGTGACGCTGTTCTGCGTCGCCGCCACCCAATCGAGCGGCAGCCGCGTCTCGACGGCGAGCGCGGCCTGCATCGGCATCAGCATGGCGTTGGACGCGGCGCCGCTTCCCGTGAGAAAGCCGCCGATCGCCGCGAACAGCGGTGTCGCCAGCGCCGCCGACGCGCCGACCGCGGCGAAGAGCGCGTCGGCGATGATCGCCGCCATGCCCGCCGCGACATAGAACGCGGCCATGACGACGAACAGCAAGGTGACGACACAGGGCCGCCACGCCGCGCGGATCGTCGCGCGCGCGACGGACGCCAGCGGAGCGCGCAGCGCCAGCGCGCTCAGCAGGCCGACCGCGAACAGCCAGAAGCCGGGCGCGTAGAACGGCGGGAAAGGCGGCTGACCGGACATCGGCTGCCAGGCCCACAGGCTCTTCAGCATCGCCTGCAGCGGCGCCACGGTGCGCGTCAGCACCAGCGCGAGGGTCAGCGCCGCATAGGGCGCGGCGCTCGATGCGGCGCGGCGCAACGCGGCACCATCGGGCCGCTCGTCGCGCAGCCAGCGCAAGGCCGCCAGCACGCCCAGCGGCGCGGCGCCGGCGATCTCGACGTCGATGACGCGATGCGAGGCCCAGACCGCGGCGACGATGGCGACGGTCCAGACGAGATCGTCGAGACGCTCAGCGGCCGAGGGCGCCGGGCCGATGCCGCGCCGGAAGAACCAGAACAGGGCGAGATAGCCGAGATGGATCGGCATCTGCAGCAGGCCGCACAGCGCGCCCAAGGTCGTCGGCGACAGGCCGGTGAGCAGCCCGCCCACGGTCGTGCCCGCCGCCAGCGCGCCCCACGGCACCATCGATTGGCTGTAGAGGCCGAAGAGCAGCGCCGGCACGCCGCCGATCCCCAGCCGCGTCACCGCCGCCAGCGCGATGATGTAGCCGACGCCGAAGCCGGTGACCGACTCGGCGAAGGGTCCGAGCAGGAAGCAGACGAAATACAGGCGGCGATGATCAGGGGTGATCGCCGATGTGTGCGGGACGGGCGCGGCGTGAGCCCGACTGGCGACGCAGCGGTAGAAGAACACGCCGCCGGCGACGATGGTGATCACCTGCCAAGAGAGCCAGGAGCCGATCAGGCTCTGCTCGACGGCGAAGCCCGCGAAACCCTGGGCGCCGCGCAGCACCAACGCCGCGGCCACGGTCGCAACCAGCCCGGCGGCGCCCGCCGCCAGCGCGCCGAAGCGGCCGCTGGCGAGCAGGACGATGACGAGGACCAGCGGGGCAGCGGCAATGATCAGCGACATGCGGCGAACCTAGGCGCCGCGCGCGCGGCAACGCTTCGGCGAGCGCCGAACCCGCCCATGCATGCCGGTCGGCTCGCGGGTACACAAGAAGAACCTTGTCTCAACGCAAACCCAGGGGCGCCCTCCTTCTCCCCGCGCAGGCGGGGAGAAAGGAAGGAAGTCCTGTACGAGCAGCCCCGCCCGGCGCCCTTGCGACTCCCCCGCGTTTCCCGTAAAAGCCGCGCGGCGCCCCGATAGCTCAGCGGTAGAGCAACCGCTTCGTAAGCGGTAGGCCGTTGGTTCAAATCCGACTCGGGGCACCATCTCCCTCGTCCGGCGGTGGAAGCGGATCACGTGACGCGACAGCCGCCGATCTATGTCTGCGTGACCAACCTTCTCGAGAGCCGTCACCAGAAGAAGACCGGGATTCCGCGCGTCGAGCACGAGGTCGCGAAATACCTCGCCGCGCGCGGCGCGACCGTGGTCGCCTGGAACAAGCGGCGCGGCCGGTTCGACGCCATCGACTTCGACGCCTTCATCGAGTCGATCATGCGCGCCCAGTCGCTTGACCTCGACGTGATCTGCGCCGAGCCGCGGCGGTCGCACGCCTTCGCCGCGCTTGAGCGGCTGCTGGCGTCGATCTCGGCGATGGTGGCGCGACGCCTGTCGCTCAGCCGCGAGCCCGGCCGCACCGTCGTGCGCGCCGCCTTCCGCCGCATCGCCGCTGCCTGGCCGTATCTGTCGCCGGAGCAGCGGCGTGCGATGGCGAGCCGACTGCGGCTCGACGAGAACGCCGATCGTCGCGGCCACTTCATCGACACGCTGGTCGAGTCGCGCGAGGGTGCGCGGACACACCGCGCGCCGCGCGACCTCGACATCGCGCCCGACGCGACCATGATCCTGCTGGGCATATGGTGGAACACAAGGCCGATGGAGGCGGTGGCGCGGCTCAAGCGCGAACGCCGGCTCCGCTTCGTCGGCCTGATCTACGACCTGATCCCGATCCGCCGCCCGGAATTCTTCACCGACGAGACCGGTCGCGGCCGCTTCATGCGCTTCATCGACGGGCTACTCGCCAGCGGCGATCGGCTATGCGCGATCTCGTCCCATGTCGCGCGTGACGTCGAAGCCTATGCCGGCGAGCGGCAGGTGGCGATCCGTCCGGTGACGTCGGTGCCGCTCAGCGCCGATCTGAAACGCGACTCGCCGCCCAGCGCCACCGCTGCGCTGGCGCGCCACCAGCTCGAGCCCGGACGTTTCGTCGTCTACGTCTCGACCATCAATCCGCGCAAGAACCACCTCTTTGCCTATCGCCTGTGGCGGCGCCTGGTCGAGGAGCTGGGCGAGGCGGCGCCGACCCTCGTGTTCGCCGGCCAGCGCGGCTGGCGCACCGAAGAGCTGTTCGCGACTATGACAGCGGACACGGTGATGTGGAACCGCAAGCTGCGCTTCGTCGAGGGGCCGACCGACGAGGAGGTCGCCTGGCTCTACGCCAACTGCGCCTTCAGCATCTTCCCCTCGCTCTACGAGGGATGGGGCCTGCCGATCCTCGAATCGCTGTCCTTCGGCAAGTACTGCCTGGCCGCCGACAACACCTCGCTGCCCGAGGCCGGCCAGGGCCTCGCCTTCCACGCCGACGCCGAGGACGAGGCGACGTGGCTCGCCGAGCTGCGCCGCGTCATCACCGAGCCGGGGTATCTCGAGGCCGCCAACGCGCGCATCCGCGAACGCTTCACGCCACGCGGCTGGGACGATGTCGGCGCCGAGCTGCTCGCGGTGATCGAGGACGTCGGTCGCGGCGCGCGGTAGCCGTCGCTACGCCGTCTTCCGAGAGCGCCTCACAGCTCGGCGTAGATCTCCAGCACGTTGCCGTCGGGGTCGCGGAAGAAGACAGTGCGGTGGCCGAACGCGTGATCGGTCGGCGGTTCGATCAGCGTCACGCCCTTGGCTCCCAGCGCCGCCGCGCAGCGCGCCACGTCGGACGGCGCGACGCGGAAAGCGAGCTGCAGCGAGAGATCGCCGGCGGTCGGCGGCGCGCCACCGAACCGCGGGCCATGCACCGTCAGCGCCAAGGTGGTGGCGCCGACGCGATACTCGATCCACCGCTCGCTCAGCACCCGTGACAGCGGGAACTCCATGACGGTCTCGTAGAAGTGGCGCATCGCCGGCAGGTCGCGGGCGTAGATGACGGTGTAGTCGATCTGGCGGATCTGGCTGAGCGGCGACGTGGCGCCGACCCTATCGCCATGGTACACTGGTACAATATGTTATCTTATCCTGGTATAATTTCTACCACCCGGCGCGACGAGCTCGCATCCTTCCTGCGCAGCCGGCGCGAGCGGCTGGATCCGGTGGCGTTCGGCATCACGCCGGGCGGCAGGCGACGCACCGCGGGCCTGCGGCGGGAAGAGGTCGCCCAGGCGGCCGGCATCAGCGCCACCTGGTATGTCTGGCTCGAGCAAGGCCGCGACGTGAACGCGTCGCCGCATGCCCTGCGCGCGCTGGGCCGCGCATTGCGGCTGAGCCAGGCAGAGCAGACCTATCTGTTCCGGCTGGCGCGGCCCGACCTCGACGGGCGCGTCGGCGCGGCCGGCGAGGCGATGCCCGCAGCGCCCCTGCTGTCGCTGATCGACGGGCTGTCGCCGCATCCCGCCTACGTAACCAACCGCCATCGCCAGGTTGTCGCCGCCAACCGGCCGGCCCGCCTGCTGCTGGGCGCCTTCGACAGCGGCGATCCGGCGCGCGCCAGCGTGATCGGCCGCCTGTTCCTCGATCCGCTGTGGCGCGAGATCTTTGTCGACTGGGAGGTCGTGGCGCGATCGACGGTGGCGCAGTTCAGGCTGGCGACGGCGTCGATGGCCGACGATCCGGTGGTGGCGTCGCTGGTCGCGCTGTTGACGGCATCGAGCGACGACTTCGCGCGCTGGTGGGCCGATCGCGACCTGGCCGAGCCGCCGATCTGGCGCAAGACGGTGCGGCACGGGCTGGTCGGCGACATGGCGTTCGACTTCGCCACCCTGCGGCCGCCTGGCCGCGACGGCGATTTCTCGGTGTCGCTCTACGCGCCCGCCGATGCGACGAGCCGCGAGCGGATGGAGCGGCTGTCGACGGCGAACGCCGCCGTCCGTCTGCGGCATCCGCCGGATGCCCGCGCCCGGCGGGACAAGGCCGAGGAGTCGCCCGCTACTTCTTCTTCCAGGGCTGGGTGATCAGCGCGACGAGCACGGTGACCAGCAGCGGACAGATGCCCGCGACGAGGCCCGACACCATGAGGATGGCCGGCAGATCGCCGGCCATACCGCGCGCGGCGAGCAGCCATCCGACGCCGCTCACCGCAAGGCACGCGAGCGTGAGGCCGATGCCCCAGCCGAAGACCAATCCCGGCCGGCGATAGGCGAGGCCCGGCCTGAACTTGGGAACACTGGCCTCGAAATGATGGTAGACGCGCACGCCGGCTTCCCGCGCGGAGGGCGGCACCGGTACGCGCAGGCTGAGGAGTCTGGCGCCGCCGTACCGCCCCGCCGGATAGAGGAGCGCGAACTCCAGGCATTCGGGATCGGCCGGCGCGTTCAGCCAGCCGACCGCGCGCAACTCCGGCAGGCCGCGAGGCCTCAGCGTGTGGTACGAGCCGTCGACGATGAGTTGCGTGCGGCCGACGATCACGTCGACGCCTTGTTCCGGCGTGACGTTTCGGATCGGCAGGTCGTTGGTCAGCGTAGGGCCCTGCGCGGCGCGGCTGGCGTCGAAGGCGCGGAAGCGATCCCACTCCCGCGGCGTGACGTGCCAGCGTTCGATCACGCCGCGACCCGACATCAGCCGGGCGTGGCCGATCGAGGCCGGCACCGCCATGAGAACGCCGACCAGGCCGAAGGACACGGCGGCGCCGCCAATGCCAAAGATGATCCCGCTCGCGATGTCGCCGATCCGGTCGGCGTTAAACGCCGCCGCCAGCACGGCACCGCCCCCGGCAAGACCAAGGACCAGCCAATAGCCAATCTTGCGGCGTGGATTGCGCATATCCGGATCAGGTCAAGTCAGCGCTGTCATCCCGTGCGCAGCGAGGGATCTCTCCGCTGCGTAAAGATCCCTCGCTGCGCACGGGATGACAGGCCGGTCGGATCGACCAATCCGCCGACCCCATCGCTCAGGCCAAACTTGCCTGCGGCGCGAAGGCGATGGCGTCGGTCTGGAACTTGAACAGGTCGGCGTACATGCCGCCATGCGCCATCAGCTCGGCGTGCGTGCCTTCCTCGACGATGCGACCATCGTGGATCATGACGATACGGTCGAAATTGGTGGTCGACACCAGGCGGTGCGTGGCCGCGATCAGGCCGCGCTCCTGGCGCGTCGCCATCAGATGGTCGAAGATCACGCGCTCGGTCTTGATGTCGAGCGCGCTGGTCGCCTCGTCGAGGATCAGAAAGGCCGGCTTCTGCATCAGCACGCGTGCCAGGGCCACGCGCTGGCGCTGGCCGCCCGACAGCAGCCGGCCGCGATCCCCCATCTCCGCCTCGAGGTCGCCGTTGAAGCCGGCGACGACGTCGCTCAGCGCCGCCATGCGGATCGCCTTTTCGATCTCCTCGTCGCTTGCGTCGGGCTTAGCGAACACAAGGTTGCGTCGCAGGCTGCCGTTGAAGATGAACGGGTCCTGGTTGACGTAGCCGATGGCGCCGCGCAGGCCGGTGGCGTCGTAGTCGTCGAGGTCCTTGCCGGCGAGCGTCACGCGGCCGCGCTGCGGGAAGCGCAGATGGGCGAGGATCTCCAGCAGGGTGGTCTTGCCCGAGCCAGACAGGCCGACGATCGCCGTGGTCGTGCCGGGGGCCACCGAGAAGTTGATGTCCTTCAGCGCCCAGCGGTCCTCGACGTACTGGAACCACACGCCGCGCACGTCGAGCGCGCCGGGACTAGATGGCGGCGGCGGCGGCACCGCGTGCGCCTTCGGTTTGGCTTTCTCGACCGCCAGCACGATCTCGGCGTAGCCCACGACACGCGGCAGCTGCGGCCCCAGCATGTTGACGTCGGCGACGATCTCGCGCAGCTGCATGTAGGCGCGGATCATCGCGGCGAAGAAGCCGACGCCGATGCCCAGCCGCTCGCCGAAGCTGCCCCAGTCCGATACCGCCAACACGCCGAACACCGAGCTGATCATGAACAGGCCGCCGAGCTCGAGCACGAAGTTCTGCTCGGACTGCTTGATCCCGAGCACGCGGCGGCGCTCGATCAGGTCCCCGCCGGTATCGGCGTAGGAATCGCGCATGCGCTGTTCCTGGTTGCTCTGCTTGACGATGCGCATGCCCTCGAGCAGTTCGTGCGACTGGCCGGCGAACTTGATCTCGACCTGGCGTATGGCGGTGAGCAGGCCGAAGATGCTGCGGTGCGTGCGGTTGACCAGGATGCCGATGATTATGCCCACCGGCACCATCAGCACCGTCAGGTGGGTCGAGAGCCAGAACAGCACGGCGATCGTGACGAGCAGGCGGACCACTTGCGCGGCGATCGATTGCAGCTTGAAGATGAAATAGGGAATGTCGTTGAGCGGCGGCTCTGTGAGCTTCGACCGCAGCTCCCCGGTGTTCGATCGGTCGAAGAACTCGATCGGCATGCCCAACGCCTTGTCGGCCGCGAGCACGGTGAGGTCCTGGGCGATGCGGGCGTTCACGTTGGCAACGACCCGCGAATAGAGATAGGTCACCAGCGCGTTGAGCGAGATCTGGAAGAACAGCACGACGAGGATGGCGATGATCACCCCGCGCTGGCCCTCGAAACCGCTGATGCCGGGCAAGCCGCGCACGAACCCGATGATGCCGAGCGTGGTCTCGTCCTTCGGGGCCTGGCCGGCCACGGCGCTGACGAACACGGTGATCAGCGGGTATTGCAGCGCGCCGACGACCGCGACGATGTTGGAGACGATGAACACCGTCCACAGGCCGCCGCGATAGCGGTGCGCGATATCCTTCAGCAGACGACCGATAGGCGATTGAAGGAAGACGCCGATTCTTTGCCGCAACCCCGACAAGGTTCATGCACCAGGAGTGAGTGGGAGCGCCGCGGCGGACCTGGCCCGCGACAGGGCCGCGACAGGCCGGCCCGAACGCCTGTCGCTGTGACTTTGCATAATTCGACCCCCGCCGCAATGCGCGCGGCGACGCGCCTCAAGCCCTGACCAGCGGCTTGTACTTGATGCGGTGGGGCTGGTCGGCCTCGGCGCCCAGGCGACGCTTCCGGTCGGCCTCGTAGTCCTGGTAGTTGCCTTCGAACCACACCACCTGGCTGTCGCCCTCGAAGGCCAGCATGTGGGTGGCGATGCGGTCGAGGAACCAGCGGTCGTGGCTGATGATCACGGCGCAGCCGGCGAAATCGACCAGCGCCTCCTCGAGCGCGCGAAGCGTATCGACGTCGAGGTCGTTGGTCGGCTCGTCGAGCAGCAGCACGTTGGCCTCGGTCTTCAGCATCTTGGCGAGGTGCACGCGGTTGCGCTCGCCGCCGGAGAGCTGGCCGACCTTCTTCTGCTGGTCCGGCCCCTTGAAGTTGAAGCCGCCGCAATAGGCGCGGCTCGACACCTCGCGCTTGCCCAGCATGATCAGATCGTTGCCGCCGGAGATCTCCTCCCACACCGTCTTGTTGGCGTCGAGCGAGTCGCGGGACTGATCGACATAGCCGAGCTTGACCGTCGGCCCGACGGTGAAGCTGCCGGTGTCGGCCTTCTCCTGGCCGGTGATCATGCGGAACAACGTCGTCTTGCCCGCGCCGTTGGCGCCGATCACGCCGACGATGCCGCCAGCCGGCAGGTTGAAGCTCAAGCCGTCGATCAGCAGGCGATCGCCGTAACCCTTGGAAATCTTCTCGGCGCGGATCACGAGATCGCCCAGGCGCGGGCCTGAGGGGATGATGATCTGCGCCTGTTCCAGGGTCTGCTTCTCGTTCTCGGCCAGCATCTGCTCGTAGGCCGCGATACGCGCCTTGCTCTTGCTGCGCCGGGCCTGGGCGCTGGTGCCCATCCATTCCAGCTCGCGCTGCAAGGTGCGCCGGCGCGCGTCAGCGGTCTTCTCCTCGACCGCCAGCCGTGTCTCCTTCTGGCGCAGCCACGAGGAGTAGTTGCCCTCCCACGGAATGCCCTGGCCGCGATCGAGCTCGAGGATCCAGCCGGCGACATTGTCGAGGAAGTAGCGGTCGTGGGTCACCGCCACGACGGTGCCGGGATAGTCGTGCAGGAAACGCTCCAGCCAAGCGACCGAGTCGGCGTCGAGATGGTTGGTCGGCTCGTCGAGCAGCAGCATGTCGGGCTTCGACAGCAAGAGGCGGCAGAGCGCCACGCGGCGGCGCTCGCCGCCCGAGAGCTTGGTCACATCGGCGTCGCCCGGCGGGCAGCGCAGCGCGTCCATGGCGATCTCGACCGTGCGCTGCAAATCCCAGCCATTGGCGCCGTCGATCTTCTCCTGCAGCTCGGCCTGCTCGGCGATCAGCTTGTCCATGTCGGCGTCGGGATTGGCGAACTCGGCCGAGACTTCATCGAAGCGCTTCAGCAGCCGGGCCATCTCGCCGACGCCGTCCATGACGTTGCCCAGCGCGTCCTTGGTCGGGTCGAGCTCCGGCTCCTGTGCCAAGAGCCCGACATGGACGCCCTCGGCCGCCCAGGCCTCGCCGGTGAAGTTGTCGTCCTTGCCGGCCATGATCTTGAGCAAGGTCGACTTGCCCGAACCGTTGAGGCCCAGCACGCCGATCTTGGCGCCGGGGAAAAAGCTCAGCCAGATATCCTTGAGCACCGGCCTGGGCGCGCCGGGAAAGGTCTTGGACAGACCCTTCATCACATAGACGTACTGATAGGCGGCCATCGGGGCGGGTCCTCGGGCGGGAATGTCGGAATTGGCGCGGGTTTTAGCGGCTGGGCGGCGGCGGATCAACGAGGGCGGAATGGGGAGATGGCGCTTTGCCTCCGGCCGCCAAAGGACATCACATCGGACTGAGGTCGATATCCTGCTCCGCTCGCCGGACAGAGGGAACACAGGCGGCGTTCGCCCTCGGCCTGGAGCCGGCCTGCATGGACAGCGTATGAGGCGCGGTGTCTTATGGGCGCAGGGAAGAAACGATCTCGGACTAGATGATGCTGCAGGAGACGGCGGTCTTCGGCCTTTCGCTCGCCTACCTCGGGCTGTTGTTCGCGGTGGCGTGGCTCGGCGATCGTCATGCGCGGACCTGGTCGACCGGCGCCATGGGGCCGCTGGTCTACAGCCTGTCGCTCGCGATCTACTGCACGTCGTGGACGTTCTACGGCGCGGTCGGCCGCGCCGCGACCAGCGGGCTCGATTTCATCCTGATCTATGTCGGCCCCGCGCTGGTGGTGATCGCCGGCTACCCGATGCTGCGCAAGATGGTGCAGGTGGCCAAGCGCCACAACGTCACCTCGATCGCCGACTTCCTCGCCTCGCGCTATGGCAAGAGCCGCGCCGTCGGCGTCAGCGCCACGCTCTTCGCCACCCTCGGCGTGCTGCCCTACATCGCCCTGCAATTGCAGGCGGTGTCCTCGAGCTTCAAGGCGATCGCCACGCCGGGCGTCAGCGGCGCGGCCGCCGTGGTGCACACCGACACCTCGCTGTTCGTCGCCGTGCTGATGGCGCTGTTCACCATCCTGTTCGGCGTGCGCAACGTGCAGGCCTCCGAACAGCACCGCGGCATGATGGTGGCGATCGCCTTCGAATCGGTGGTCAAGCTCGCCGCCCTGCTCGCCGTCGGCCCCTTCGTGCTGTTCGTGCTGTTCGACGGGCCGGCCGACCTGCTGGCCAAGGTCGCGGCGGCGCCGGCGATCGGCGAACGAGTCACCAACCAGGGCTCGGCGCTGTCGTGGGTCGTACTCACCCTGCTGGCCGGCACCGCCTTCCTCTGCCTGCCGCGCCAGTTCCACGTCGCCGTGGTCGAGCACGACCATCCTGCCAGCCTGAGGACCGCGCGCTGGCTCTTCCCGCTCTACATGGTGCTGATCAACCTCTTCGTCGTGCCGCTGGCGGTGGCCGGCCTGCTGCTGCTCGGGCCGGGCGCCAATCCCGACCTCTTCGTGCTGGGCCTGCCGATGAGCGCCGGCGAGGACTGGCTGTCGCTGTTCGTCTTCATCGGCGGATTGTCGGCGGCGACGTCGATGGTGATCGTCGCCTGCATGGCGCTCTCCAGCATGATCGGCAACGAGCTGGTGATGCCCTACCTGCTGCGCCGCGATGCCGGCCGCGCCAGCGAGATGGGCGGCACCGTCGTGCTGGTGCGCCGTCTGGCGGTGATCGTCATCCTGCTCGCCGGCTACGCCTACGAGCGGGTGATCTCCGGCTACCTGCCGCTGGCCTCGATCGGCATGATCTCGTTCTGCGCCGTGGCCAATTTCGCGCCCGGCCTGGTGCTCGGGCTCTACTGGCGGCGCGCGCACCGCTTCGGCGTGGTCGCCGGCCTGCTCGGCGGCTTCGTCGTCTGGCTCTACGCCCTGCTGCTGCCGTCGCTGCGCCAGGCCACGTCGGGCGGCAAGCAGAGCGCGCCGCTGCAGAGCTGGCTGCCCGGACCATTGGCCGAGCTCGATCCCGTCGGCCAGGGCTTCATCGTCTGCATGCTGGTCAACACGGCGCTGCTGGTCGGCGTCTCGCTGCTGGCGCGCCCGCTCGGCCGCGACCGCCAGCAGGCCGAGTCCTTCGTGCTCGGCACCGATCCCGAGCAGCCCGCCACCCCGGTGCCGGTGGCGGCCACGCGCATCGCCGAGCTCAGCGATCTGCTGGCGCGCTTCATCGGGCCGGAGCGCGCCGAGCGCGTCTTCGCGGGCGGACCGCTCTCGACACAGGCCGCGCTGGCACGTGCCGAACGCGTGCTGTCGGGCACCTTGGGCGCCGCCTCGGCACGCGTCATCGTCGCTGCCTCGGCACGGCGCGGCCTGATCCTGCCGGGCACGGCGCGCGCCATCATCGACGAGGCGTCGGAGGCGATCCGCTACAACTACGAGATCCTGCGCAACACGCTTGACCATGTCGGCATGGGCATCGCCGCCTTCGACCGCGCCGGGCGGCTGGAGATCTCCAACGAGCGTTTCACCACCTTGCTGTCGCTCGATCCCGACAAGGTCGCGGTCGGCGCGCCGGTCACGCAGCTCGGCGGCGCCGGTGAGGTCGAACGACTGCTGAGCCGGCCCGACACGGCGCAGATCCACGAGCTGGTGAGCGGCGGCCGCGTCGTAGAGCTCAGGCTCGATCCGCTGCCCGGCAGCGGCTTCGTCGCCACCTGCCACGACGTGACGACGCGCGTGCGCACCGCCGAGGCGCTGCGCGACAGCGAGCGGCGCATCCGCGTCTACACCGACAACGTGCCCGTGCTGATCGCCTATCTCGACAAGGACGAGCGCTATCGCTTCACCAATAGGCCCTACCAGCAGGCGCTCAACCTCACGGCCTCGCAGACCGAGGGCCGCACCTCGCTCGAGGTGATCGGCGCCGAGCGCTACAACAGGCTGAAGCCCTATATCGACGGCGTGCTCGCCGGCCACGAGCAGCATTTCGAGATCGAGTTCCCGACCAACGACGTGAAGATCGAGGTCGCTGCCGGCACCTACATCCCGCACGTCGATCACAGCGGCAGCGTGGTCGGCTTCTTCCTGCTCTACCAGGACATCACCCAGGCGCGTAAGGCCGAAGCCGAGCTGCGCCAGTCCAAGGAGAACCTCGAGCAGCGCGTGGTCGAGCGCACCGCCGAGCTCGAAGCCAGCCGCGCCGAGGCCGAGGCGGCCAATCTCGGCAAGACGCGCTTCATCGCCGCCGCCAGCCACGACCTGTTGCAGCCACTGCACGCCGCGCGCCTGTTCACCGCCGCCCTGATCGACCGCGATCCGCGCAACGATCTGGGCGGCAAGATCGAGCTCAGCCTAGGCGCCGTCGAATCGCTGATCGACGCGCTGCTGGACATCTCCAAGCTCGACGCCGGCGCCTTCCAGCCCGAGACGCGCCCCTTCGCGCTGCAGCCGCTCTTCGACTCGCTGGCCACCGCCCTCGCGCCGCTGGCGCAGCGCCACGGCGTCGAGCTGCGCGTGGTGCCGACGCGCGCCTTCGTGTCGACCGACCCCGCCTTCCTGCGCCGTGTGCTGCAGAACCTGCTGTCCAATGCCATCCGCTACGGCGCCGCCCCGGGCCGGCCGCAGCGTGTGCTGCTGGGCTGCCGGCGCGACGGCGAGCGGTTGCGCATCGAGGTGCGCGACAACGGCCCGGGCATTCCCGAGGACAAGCAGGCGGTGATCTTCGAGGAGTTCGTGCGGCTCAATCCCGACGAGGATCGCGGCGAGCGGGGGCTGGGATTGGGGTTGGCCATCGTCGAACGCATCGCGCGCATGCTCGACCTGCCGATCGGGCTGAGCTCGGCGCCGGGACGCGGCTCGACCTTCCATGTCGGCGTCACCCGCATCGCCTCGGTGGTCGCCGCCCCCTCGGCCGCGCCGACGCAGCAGGCCGCGCCGGTCTTCGACCCCGACGCCTTCGTGCTGTGCATCGACAACGAGGCGCAGGTGCGCGAGGCGATGGCCACGCTGATCGGCGGCTGGGGCTGTCAGGTCGCCGTCGCCGCCAATCTCGACGAGGCGATCGCCGCCGTCGACGCCGCCGGCCGCTTCCCCGACCTACTGGTCGCCGACCTGCATCTCGACGAGGGGCCCGACGGGCTGGAGATCATCGAGACCCTGCGCCGTCGCTGGGCGCTCTCGGTACCGGCGGCCCTGATCACCGCCGACCGCGACCCGACCTTGCGGCCGCGTGCAAGGGCGCGCGGCGTCGAGCTGCTGCACAAGCCGGTGAAACCCGCCGCGCTGCGCGCGCTGCTGCGGTTGCGCAGTCGCGCGACGGAGCGGCTGACGGCGTAACAACTTCCCCCGCTGGCGGGCAGGGCTATCGCACGTGGCGTTCTTTCCTTCTCCCCGCCATCGCGGGGAGAAGGATAAAGACACTGTCCGCGACAGCCCCCTCACTCCGGCCGATACGGAAACCCGCGCGCGTAGTGGCGGTCGGCCATGACGGGGTCGCCGTTGGCGTAGCGATAGGCGGCAGCGAGGTACTTCACGCCCCAGAACAGGTTGGTATCGGGATCAAGCAGGGCATCGCGCGGGCCGGCGTAGCCCATGCCGCGCGCGGTGCTGAACTTGATCTGCATCAGGCCCATGGCGAAGCCGGCGCCGATGACGCGCGGCTGGTAGCGGCTCTCGCGGCGGACCACCTTGTGCACCAGCTCGACCGGTACGCGGTTCTGGTCGGCGTGGAACTGTATCTTCTCCGCCAGCGCGGGATCGACGTCGCCGGGATTGTAGACCTGCCGCGGCGCCGGCGGGGGCGGTGGCGGTGGCGCGGCCACGGTCGGCTTGGATGGCTGCCCGCAGGCGCCCAGCATGGCGATCAGCGACACGGCGATAAGGCCGCGGCGGCCCGGTCTGTGGTCCATGCTGTCCTCCCGTGCGGTCGAAGGCGCACCCTAGCGGCGCGTCATGCCGCGTCAACCTCGCGCATCGCGCCCCTCTCGATCAGCAGGAAGCGCGTGCCGATCGCCGAAACGAAGTGGCGATCATGCGAGACCAATACCGACGTCGCTTCGTGCGTTAGAATCTCCTGCTCCAGCCGCTCCTGCCCGGCAATGTCGACGTGATTGGTCGGCTCGTCCATCGGGTAGAAGTTCGGATTGGCCAGTCGCAAGGCCAGCAACCCCAGCCGCGCCTTTTGCCCCGGCGACAGGGTCGCGATCGGCCGGCGCTGGCGATCGACGGCAAAGCCCGCGCCGGCGAGCAGCGATGTCGCGCGCTGGTCGCCGGGCCGGAACGTCTCGGCGATGAAGGCCAGCGGTGTCTTCTCGTCGGGCAGATGCGACATCGCCTGGTCGACATAGCCCGGCACCAAGGTCGGGCTGACGCGCACGCCCTCGACACTGTCGGGCGCGGCGATCGCCTGGCGCAGCAGGGCGACGAAGCGCGACTTGCCGACGCCGTTACGGCCCAGAACGACGACACGGTCGCCCTGCAGGATGTTGAGCTTGCCGGTCGAGAACAGCGCGTCACCGTCGGGCGTGCGCACGGTGACGCTGTCGAGCGCCAGCATGACGCGCGCATGCGTGCCGCGATTGGCCAGGCGGATTTCGCCAGCCTTCTCGACATGCGTGGGCTTGAGCGTGCGCTCCAGCGCCTCGGCGCGCTTGTAGATCTGCGCCGCCTTCTTCTGCGCGGCGTCGCTCAGGCTATTGATGCCGATGTTCTTCAGCTCGCCGGCGCTGCGCCGCAGTCGATCGGCCTCGCGCGCATCCTTGGCGAATTTCGCCTCCTGCGCCTGATCGTCGTCGCTCAGCAATCGACGCGCCGCGGTGAAAGAATGGCTGTAGCTGCGCGAAATCTCGGGTCGCAGGAACAAGGTGCGGTTGGTGCAGGTGTCGAGGAAGCGGCGGTCGTGGCTGGCGATCACCATCGGCACGCGGCGCTGCGGGTCGACAAGCCATTTCTCGAGCAGCTCGATCTTCTCGAGATCGAGATGGTTGGTGGGCTCGTCGAGCAACAGCGCGTCGGGCTCGGCGACCCAGGCTCGGGCGATCAGCGCCAGGCGCTGCCAACCGCCACTCAGCGCGCGCATCGGTCGTTCGCGCATCTCCTGCGGCGTGTCGAACTCGTCGAGCACGAGATCGACGCGCCATTCGTCGGATTCGCGGCTCGCCGACGGCAGGCCGCGGCGCACGACCTCGACCAGAGTCAGGTCGAGCCAGGTCGACGGTACGTCCTGCTCGACGATGCCGACGCTCAGGCCACGCGAGCGCACGATCTCGCCCGCGGTCGGCTCGGCGGCGCCGGCGAGGCAGCGCAGCAAGGTGGTCTTGCCGGCGCCGTTGCCGGCCACCAGGCCGATGCGGTCGGCCTCGCCGACGACGAAGGTCAGGTCACGGAAAAGCGGGTCGGGCGTCAGGACGCTCACGCCGCGCAGGCTGATGGAACCCATGGGAGTCTCGCTGGTCTTGCCGTGAAGGAACGGGCACGCGCGCGCGTGCCCCGGAGGGCAGACCAGACGTCGAAGGGAACTCAGTTCCTTATGTCGGCCAGCCCCACGATACGCGATCGCGGGGCGGTCACAGGACCGCGCGCCTGATACTGGTTGTACGTGTTCAACGCGGCCCTCCCTGGCTGGGTGTTGCGACATCACTATACCTTCCCCCGCCAGCGGGGGAAGGTCGTTCACCCCGCCGGTGGCAGCGCCAGGTGGCGGGCTTCGATCACGGCCTGGGTGCGCGAGCGCACGCCGAGCTTCTTGAGGATCACGGTGACGTGCGCCTTCACCGTGGCCTCGCCGACATTGAGCTTGTGGGCGATCATCTTGTTCTGGTCGCCCTGTACCATCAGCGCCAGCACGCGCCATTGCTGCGGCGTCAACTGCTGCGCGCGCTGGGCGAAGGATTCCGCCGGGCCGGGCTCGGCCGGCGCGCCCGGCG
>Ga0194129_10001115_pt1 | contig 46112 bp, 32 predicted proteins | sample TA2KigCa35mmetaG_FD_150862 | JGI IMG/M metagenome (GOLD analysis project Ga0194129, IMG submission 150862) | Freshwater microbial communities from Lake Tanganyika, Tanzania - TA2015038 Kigoma Deep Cast 35m | ecosystem: Environmental > Aquatic > Freshwater > Lake | place: Tanzania: Lake...
GCGACGTAGGCGGTGGCGACGTCGGTGCGCAGCGTCAGCGCCCGCTGCAGCGCGAGCAGGCGTGCCTCGGCGTCCCAGCCGGCGCGCTGCACGAGCGGGAGCCGCGGCGCCACCAGGGCGTCGTCCGCCGCGGTCACGGGGTCGAGCACGAGCGCGCGCAGCTCCATGACAGCTTCGCCGGGGTGGTCGACGACCGCGGGGTCCGCCCGCAGCGCCGCGCGCGCCTCGGCCAGAGCGCCGGCGGCGACGAGGTTGGCGGCGTCGACGGGGCGCCCGCCGCCGGCGCCGAGCGGCCAGGCGTGGCGGCCTCGGCGGGCACGCACGGCGTCCCAGTCGAGGTCGCCGCCGCTGGTCGTCATCGCGTCGGTGCGCAGGCGGAGCGACAGCACATCAAGCCCGACGAGCGCCGAGGCCTCGGCGCTGCCCGCCGACCGCGCGAACGCGAACTCGAGCAGCGGCAGGTCGTCGGAGTTCAGGCCACCCTGCCAGTCGGCGGCGAGCGCGTCGGCGAGGCCATCGCCGCCGATCAGCAACGTCGCGAGGTCCTCGGGACCCGCGAACCAGTACGCGCGCCCGAAAGCGGTGCGGTAGGGCTCTTCGGTCAGGCGTCGCCGCGTGCGCTCGACGTCGAAGTCGATCGGCGCGCTGCCGGCGAGCAGCAACAGGTCCGACGACGACGTCCGCCAGATGGTGACGTGCGCGAACACCGAGCGCATCGTCGCCACCGCGGTCTGGATCGTCGCCGCGTCGACGTCGTAGCCCTGAATCCACTGCGCGAACAAGCCGTCGGCGGTGAGGCGGTCGCGGGCCGCCGTGTAGAAGTCCACCGAGTAGAAGCCCGCCACGCCGGCGCGGTAGGGATTGCTCGGCTCGGACATGATCACGTCGAAGTGGTCCGCCGTCGTCTGCAGCACCTCGCGACCGTCGCCGACGACGAGGCGCACCCGGGGCGAACGCAGCGCCCCCTGGTTGGTGTCGGCGCAGGCAGCGGCGAATTCGACGACGCGCTGCTCCATCTCGACAACGACGACGCGCTCGACGGTCGGCACCGAGGCGAGCCAGCCGGCGCTCTGGCCGCTGCCGAGGCCGACGACGAAGCCGCGCCGCGGCGACGGGTGTAACAGCGCCGGCAGCAATACGGCGCCGAGAGTCGTCTGCGCGTCGGCGATCGTGTTGCCGTCGGACTTGCCGTTGACGAGCAGCGACAGGCCGTCGGCGTTCTGGACGACGACGGCGCTCTCGACGCCGTCGGCGGCGCTCGCTTCGACGGCGGAGAAGGCGGCGACGAGGGCCGCCCGCTCGTTGGGCGACGACGCCGAGAGTGGCGCCCGACCAGCGCCCACCGACGTGCCGCGCCAGATCGGGCCGGGGCCGGGGCGCGTCGCGAGGGCGGCGAGGACGACGACGGTGGCGATGGCGACGACCGGTCGCCGCGTCGACAGGAGCACGGCGACGGCGCCGAGCGCGAGCAGGCCGGCAGCGGCAATGGCGGCGTGCCATGCGCCAAGCGTCGGCAGGATCACGAAGCCGGTGAGCAGGCTGCCGGCGATGGAGCCGGCGGTGTTGGCGGCGTAGACGCCGCCGCTGTCGACGGCGACGCCCTCGCGGCCCCGGCCGGCCAGCGCGATGAGCAGCGGAAACTGGAAGCCCGACACCAACGCGGCGGGCAGCACGACGACGCTGAGGATTGCGCACCAGCCAAGGACGACGGCGCCGAAGGACGCCTGCGCCCACTGCCGCAGCGCGTAGGCGACGAAGGGAAGCTCGTCGCCCACGGCGAGCGGCGCGAGCAGCAGGACCGCCTCCAGCCCGAGGGTCGCGCCAAACAGTGTCCACGTCGGCACGCGCACGCGGGCGCCGTAGGCGAGACCGCCTGCGCCGATGCCGGCGAGCGCCATCGCGAGCACGACGTTGAAGCTGTACGACGACCCACCGAGCAACGACGACAGCAGCCGGTACCAGACGAGCTCGAACAGCAGGAACACGAAGCCGCAGACGAAGGCGGCCGCGAGCACCGGCAGCGGCGCGCGCGCGCGCAGCGTGGTCGCCGGCGCGGTGGTGGCTGTCGTGTCGACCGGCGTCGTGTCGACCGGCGTCGTGTCGACCAGCGTCGTGTCGCCCAGCGTCGTGTCGACCGGCGGCGTGTCGACCGGCGGCGCGCCGCGCCCGAGCGCTCGCGCGACGATGCCGACGATGGCGTTCAGGCCGGCGGCGCACCACAGCGTCGCGCGCAGGCCGAGAGCCTCGAACAGGAAGAACGTCGTCGCCAACGTGCCGAGCACGGCGCCCACGGTGTTGGCCCCGTACACGAGCGCAAGCCCGCGCCGACCGACGTCGTCGACGGCGGTGATCGCCCGCGCCATTGCCGGCAGCGTCCCGCCCATCAGCACCGTCGGGCCGCCAAGGACCACCGCCGCCAGCGCGAGCTGGACCGGCAGCGCCCAGGCGCCGAGCCCCTGACGCCCGCCGGCGCCGAGGTACACGCGATGGACGACGTCGAGCAGGAGCGGGCTCGCCGCGGCCAGCGCCGCCGTACCGATCTCGAGCCAGCCATACGTCGCCAACGGTCGCGCAGCCCGCTCGATGCGCGGGCCGAGCACCCAGGCGCCGAGCCCGAGCCCACCGAGGAACAAGGCGAGCACCGCCGACGTCGACGCCGTGCTGGCGCCGAAGATGACGCGCAGCTCGCGGAGCCAGACGGTCTGGTAGACGAGCCCAAGGCCGCCGCTGGCGCACAGGAGCGCCGCGCCGAGGAAGCGTTGCCTGACGTCGTCCGCTACCGCCGGAGCCCCGCGCCTTCCGTCGCTCAACCTTCGACCCCCAGACATTCACAGCGCCCTGGATCGCACACGAGCCCGCCGAGGCAGGTCCCGTTGCACTGTGGCGCGCAGTCGCAGCTGCAGTCGTCGAGGTTTACGTTGTGCGTCGCCGGGCAGGCGAGGGCGGCCGCGTCGCAGACGCAGGTGCAGGCGACCGGGTCGAAGGCGAAGCCTGGGCTGCAGGTGGCGTTCTCGACGCACTCGCAGCCGCAGGTCGCGGAGTTGCACGTCGTGTAGCCGTCGCAGTTGGCGTTGCAGTCGGGGGCGCACTCGGGCTCGCAGGTCGCCGGGTTGCAGCGCTCGTTGGCGCCGAGGCCGCCGCCGCAGTCGTCGGGGCACTCGTAGACGCAGTTGGCGCCGCAGACGAAGTTGCCGCCGGGGTCGTCGCCGACGCAGCGGTCGGGAGCGCACTCGGCCTGACACGTCGCGGGGTTGCAGACGAAGCCTTCCGGCAGCTCACCGCCGAAGTTGCAGTCGGCGGGGCACTCGCAGGCGCACGCTGCCGTGTCGCAGACGCTGCCGGGGGCGCAGCCGCCGCAGTCGGGCAGGCACTCGACGGCGCAGTCGGGGTAGCCGTCGCCGTCGCCGTCGGTGGTGGTGTCGCAGGTCTGCCCGGCGTCGAGGCCGCCCGCCTGGCCGCAGTCGCTCGGGCAGACGCACTGGTCGTTGACGCACACGAGGGGGTCGGGGCAGTCGCCGCCGCAGGGCGGCGGCGCGCCGTCGGGGTCGCCGGTCAGGTCGATCCACGTGCGGTAGCTGGCGACGACGTCGGTGCCGGTGCCGGCGGGCCGGCAGTCGCCGACGAAGGCGATGCGGTTCGTCGCGGCGTCGTACAGGAAGCCGTCGCCGTTCAGGTCGGTCACGCGGGGCACGTCGGCGACGTTGCAGGCGCCGACGGTGGGCTGCTCGAGCGCGACCTTGACCGTCGACGAGATCGGCGCCTTGCTCAGCTGGTAGGGCGAGGTGCCGGTGACGACGGCGCGCAGGATCGCCTCGATGGTCGCCGAGATGTTGGCGAGGTCGGGGCCCTGAAAGCCGTCGCCGACGGTGTCGGCGATGGAGCCGGTCAGGCCGGCGAGCTGGTTGATGACGTCGTAGTAGCGGCGGATGCCGAAGCGCTGTGACCCGACGCCGTTGGCGTCGAACGACGGGACCTCGACGCCGGTGTTGTCCTCCTCGCCGTTGCAGCCGTTGGCCCGCACAGGCTGACCCTGCGCGTTCAGCTTCACCTGCGTGGCGAGCGGGCAGAGGATGCCGGCGAGGATCATCGGCGGCTCGCCGACCCGCGTCGGGTCCCAGCCGGCGCTTGCCGCGGCCCCGGCCGGCGGCGCGAAGAAGTCGGACCAGAACTGCACCGACGTCGCCAGCGCGGTCGTCTCATCGGGCGACAGCGAGCGCCCCGAGAACGCCGACGACGGCAGGTAGGGGATCCGCGTGGTGTCGGTGGCCGTGGACTGCTCGCCGGCGTCGCTGATGAACAGCGTGACGACCTTCGCCTCGGGCCGCAGCTTGCGGCGCGGCGGCGACGACGACGACGTCAGCACGCTGCTCAGGAACTCCTGGGCCGCGGCGTAGCCGCCCTCGGCGCCGCTGCCGCCGAGCTCGCGGGCGACGCACTCGTTGTTGCTCACGAGGCAGCCCTGGTTCGTGCACTGCGTGTTGTTCCCCGTGAAGCGCTGGCAGAACGAGTCGAAGCGGCGGATCTCCTGGATGCACGATGAGAACGCCGCGCCTTCGGTCGGGCCGGTGAACGCGCAGGCGCAGATCCGCGTCGCGGGGACGAACGTGGTCGGACCGATCTGGTACGCCGGCCCGAGCGTGGTGCCGTCGAACACGCACTCGCCGGTGACGTCGTCGGCGTTGGAGAACGTCGGGCCGGCGGTGCGGTACTGGAACTCGGTGGTCGTCACCGCGACGCGCGTGTCCAGGTCGGTGTTGGCGATGGCCGCCGAGAAGTCGGCGACGGCCTGCCCGACGGCGTTGATCTCGTCCCCCATCGACCCCGAGTTGTCGATCACCCAGAGGAAGTCGACGGGCACGTCGGCCTGCGCCGCTTTGACGTCGCACTGCGTGCCGATGGCGTCGCCCACCTGACCAAGGGCGGTGCCGCCTGCGAGGTCCTCGAGGCGGAAGTCGCGCCCCGACGTCGCGTTGCCGAACTGCGCGAGGCTGGTGGCGACGCCAATGACGATGGCGGTGGTCGCGCTGCGCCGCACGACGACGAGCCCGAGCTTGACCGCCCCGGCTTCGCCGTTGGCCTGCGCGAAGTCGAGGTCGAAGGTCTCGGTGGGCGCGAGGCCGAGCGCCAGGCGCGCCACCTGCGTCAGCCGCGTCGCGGTCAAGGCGACGCTGTCGAGGTTGTAGGTGCCGCGCGCCGCCTCGAAGCCGTCCCACGTCGTGAAATTCTGCGTCAGCGGCAGCGACAGGTCCGCGCCGAGGCCGTTTTCGATCGTCGTCAGCTGGGCCTGCGCCGTGGCCGCCGGCGTCGTGCGCACGGCGAAGGCGAAGATGTTCTTGCCGCGATCGACGGCCGAGCTGCCGACGGTCTGGCCGCCGCGGACGACGGGCCGCACGTCGCCGGCGGCGAAGCCGGCGCCGCCGAGGGACGGGGCCAGCGCCAGCAGGACGTCGGCCTCGCTGCGGGCGAACAGCCCCGGTGTGATCGGGGCGCCGCACGCCGCGCCCACCGACGGGCTGCCAACGACGTCGGCGGGATCGAGGGGGTTCAGCTCGCCCGGGTCGACGCGGCCGTTCTGGTTGCCGTCCTCGGCGCCGTCGATGACGCCGTCATCGTCGGTGTCAGCGTCGCGCGGGTCGGTCTCGGTGGGATCGCGCACGCCGTCGCGGTCGGCGTCCTCGACGCCGTCGACGATGCCGTCGCCGTCGGTGTCGGCGCGCAGCGGGTTGGTGCCGGTGCTGGTCTCGACTCCATCGGTGACGCCGTCGCCGTCGGTGTCGGCGAGGCGCGGGTCGGTGCCCGTCGTGGTCACCTCGTCGCCGTCGTCGATGCCGTCGCCGTCGGTGTCGGCGACGGCGGGGTTCGTGCCGAGCGCGGCCTCCTGCTGGTCGGAGAGCCCGTCGTTGTCGCCGTCGCGGTCGCCCACGCGGGGATCGGTCTCGCCGGCGTCGACGCGGCCGTTCCGGTTGCGGTCCTCAGCGCCGTCGATGATGCCGTCGTCGTCGGTGTCGGCGTCGCGCGGGTCGGTCTCCTGGCCGGCCGGGTTCGCCGGCCCGACGACGCCGTCGCCATTCCTGTCTTCGAGGCCGTCGGAGAGCCCGTCGTCGTCGCTGTCGCGGTCGTTCGGGTCGGTACGCGTCCGGGTCACCTCGACGCCGTCGGTCAGCAGGTCGCCGTCGCTGTCGGCGAGCCGCGGGTTCGTGTTCGCCGCCCGCTCGGCGGCGTCGTCGAGGCCGTCGCCGTCGGTGTCGGCGCGGCTCGGGTCGGTCTCGGGGGCGTCGACGAGGCCGTTGCGGTTCGCGTCCTCCTGGCCGTCGGTCAGGCCATCGTCGTCGCGGTCGGGATCACTGGGCGCAGCGTCGACGCTGTCGGGCAGACCGTCGCCGTCGCTGTCGGGATCGGCCTGGCCCGGGTTCACGTCCACGCCGTCGGGGACGCCGTCGCCGTCGCTGTCGGGCTCGAGAGGATCGAGGCCGTCGGCCACCTCGACGCCGTCGCGCAGCCCGTCGTCGTCGCTGTCGGCGTCGGCGGCGCTGGTCTCCCCGGCATCCGCGCGACCGTTGCAGTTCGCGTCCTCGACGCGGTCCAGCAGACCGTCGCCGTCGCTGTCGGCGGCGTTCGGGTCGCCTTCGCCGGCGTCGACGCGGCCGTTGCCGTTTGCGTCCTCGACGCCGTCGGCGCGGCAGTCACCGTCGCTGTCGGCGGCCACGGGCGACGTGGTCGTCGCCGGGTCGGCGTCGAGCCAGGTGAGCGGGCACTCGATGTCGATGGTCTGCGTGCGGCCCGCCTCGACGCCGTCGGCAACGCCGTCGTCGTCGCTGTCGTAGTCGCCGGGGCTCGTGCGCCGCCCGCCGGCGTAGGTGTCGGCGAACTCTTCGAGGTCGGTGAGCCCGTCGCAGTCCGAGTCGCGCGAGGCGTTGTCGGGGTGCCCGACCTCGGGCTCGCGGATGGGCTCCGTCGGGGGCCGCTCGCCCTCGCCCTCGCCTTCGCCCTCCCCTTCGCCCTCGCCCTCGCCCTCGCCCTCGCCTTCGCCTTCGCCCGCCTGACCGTCGCCGGCGGGAGGCGTGCTGTCGGGGCACCCCGCGGACACAAGCAGGTACACGAACGCCAGGGAGAGACGCAGGGCACTCATGGGCAAGAGTCTAGCCGAGGGCAGCACGCCCGTCTTGCGGCGTCGACGGGCACCGCCGGTCCTGAGGGGATGGCAAGCGCCTGGTCTGCCGGGCTGCCGGCGGCCGCGCGTGACGTCGAGGACGCGGAGGCGTCCAGGCAGCAGACGCCAGGGTCTGCTCGTCCTCCGTCGTCTCTGGCGCATCCCTGGCGGCCGACGCAGGGGGTGGCCGCCGCCGCCGGTGCCGCTACACTCGACGCCGGCACCCGGATGGCCGGGGCGGATCGAAGGCTGGGCAGACGGGCTCGACCGGAATCCTCCGGCGGGCACCTCCTCGCTCGAGGGCCAGCGCGCGGTCCGGAAAGCGTCTGTATGTCATCGCACGCGCCGATCACGCCCGCGGGTGCTGGCCGCAAGCCGGTCACCCTGCGCACCCTCGCGCAGATGAAGAAGGATGGTCAGCGCATCACGATGCTGACCGGCTACGACGCGACCTTCGCCCGGCTGCTCGATGCGGCTGGCGTCGACATGATCCTCGTCGGCGACTCGCTCGGGATGGTCGTCAAGGGCGAGGCCAACACGCTGAACGTCAGCGTCGAGCAGATGGCCTACCACACCGCCGCCGTCGCCCGCGGCGTCGCCCGCGCCCACGTCGTCGGCGACATGCCCTTCATGAGCTACCAGACGAGCCCCGAGGAGGCGCTGAAGAACGCCGCCCGCCTGCTGCAGTCCGGGGCGTCGTCGGTGAAGCTCGAGGGCGGGCGGCAGCTGGCGCCGACAGTGGCGCGCCTCGTCGAGGCCGGCATCCCGGTGATGGGCCACGTCGGCTTGATGCCGCAGAGCGTGCACGCCATGGGTGGCTTCGTCGTGCAGGGCAAGGACCCCGAGAGCCGCCAGCGCGTCCTCGACGACGCCGTCGCCCTCGAGGCGGCGGGCGCCTACGCGGTGGTGCTCGAGGGCATCCCCATCGACCTCGCCACCGAGATCACCGAGACCCTTGCCATCCCGACCATCGGGATCGGCGCGGGAGCGGGCTGCGACGGTCAGGTGCTGGTGCTGTACGACCTGCTCGGCCTGAACCCCGACTTCACCCCGAAATTCGTGAAGAAGTACGTCGACGGCGCCGCGGTGGTCGGCGACGCGGTCCGCGCCTACGTCGACGAGGTCAAGCGCGGGGTGTTCCCCGACGACGACCACGCCTTCCACGCGCCGCGACCGAAGGCGGCGGCGACGGCGACGAAGGAGTCGCTGACGCTGGTGCACGGCCGCGTCGTCGGCCATCACTGAAGCGCCGACAGGAAGCCGGCTGCGACCTTGTTGTCGGCCGTCGTCGCTTGTGCACGCGCGCCTCGTCCTCGACGCACGGTGCGCGCTGCGCTCCTTGACCGGCATCTCGCCTCGCTCGATCGCTCGCCAGACTCTGCCGGTCGGGCCCCCTGGCACGCGCGACCGGCGGCGTCTTCCGCCGGCGTGTGACAGCGCGTCGTCGACGGCGTACAGAGCACGCATGCCGCCGAAGAAGGACGCCAAGGATGACGGGCGCATCGCCGAGAACCGGCGGGCTCGTTACGACTACGAGATCGGCGAGACGTTCGAGTGCGGGATCGAGCTGAAGGGCGCCGAGGTGAAGAGCCTGCGGTCGAAGAATGTGTCGTTCGCCGACGCCTTCGCGATGCTCGATGGCGGCGAACTGTGGCTGCACAGCCTCAAGATCGACCGCTACCGGCAGCAGTCCACGATCGAAGAGCTCGACCCGAGCCGCAAACGTCGCCTGCTGGTGAACAAGGGCGAGCTCGAGAAGATACGCAAGCTGACCGAGGAGCGCGGGTACACGCTGGTGCCGCTCAAGCTGTACTTCAAGGGACCATGGGCGAAGGTCCTGGTCGGCGTGGCCAAGGGCAAGACCAAGGAGGACAAGCGCGACAGCATCCGCGCGCGCGAGGCCTCCCGCGACGTCGCCCGCGCCTTGCGGCGGGGCTGACGGCCCGCTGGATGATCGGCCTCCCGTGGGGCCAGCCGACTCGTCGACGAACGGGGCGCGAAGCCGCTCTCCGCCGCTCTCCGCCGGTGTCCCTGGCGTCCTAGCGCCTTGCGTCAGAGGGCGAGCATCGACGGGCAGAGGGCCCGCGAAGGAAGAACCTGCTCGATCTTGCGAGCGATCCATCGCCGTTGGCCGCGTCGCGTCCTCGGTGCGTGGCGACGGCCACGCCCCTGCGGCTCTCCTTGTCAGGCGCCCCTCGCTCGCGATTCGTCAATCAACTGATTCATTCGAGGGCCCTTCCGGTGGGGCAGGCTCCGCGCGCTGCGCGTCGGGCGCGGACTCGTCGCCGGGCGTAGGGTCGGGAAACGCGCCGCGTGGTCCCCGGAAATCGGGGGCAGCGGGGAGCAACGCGGCCTCGTCACGGAGCCTCGCCATCGCCACGTCGTCGCCGACGGCTTCGCGCGCGTGGGCAAGCGCCAGCAGGGTGCGGCGTGAGCGATCGAGCGCAACTGCTCGCTCGAGATGCCCGACCGCAACGCCCCACTGGCCCGCCGCGAGCGCCATCTCGCCGAGGTGGACCCGGGTGAGGATGTCGTCGGCGTCGTAGGCAAACGCGCGCTCGAAGGCGGCGCGTGCGCCGGCGCGATCGCCCCGGCGCAGGAGCACCTGCCCCACAAAGTCGGCGGTGCCCGCGTTCGGGCGGACCCGCTCGGCCGCGAGGGCGGCGCCGAGAGCAAGGTCGAGCTCGCCCCGTCCCGCCGCCGCCTGCGCAAAGACGCGGAGCAGGTCGCCGTCGTCGGGCTGGACCGCGAGGGAATGCTGCACCAGCGACTCCGACGAAGCCCAGACCGGCACGAGCCGGGTCGTGAGTCCGGCCCAGAGCGCGAGCGTTGCGAGGCCGAGACCCGCCCGAACACGATGGTCAGGGACGACGGCGTCCACGGCGAAGACCGCCAGAGCGATCAGGCCGAGCGACGGCAGATAGGTGTAGCGGTCAGCGTAGAGCGCGCTGCCGATGCTGACGATGCCGAGCGTGGGGAAGAGCAGTCCCACGAACCACAGCCAGGCCACCCCGAGCGCCGGCCGCCGCGGCAGCAGGACCACGGCGGCGAGCACGAGGGCTCCCACGACGACCACCGTGAGCACGGCGACGGCCGGAGGGGGCCGCAGATCGATCCGCGGATGGCTGAACGAAAGCGCGACCGGGACGATGAATTCGGCGATGTAGCAGCACACCGCCCACGCGGCGTCGCCGACGCGCTCGGCGAAGGGGCCCGGGACCGGAAGCATCCGCTCCTGGGCCCAGAGTGTCAGGCTCGATCCACACCCGGCCACGATGAGCAGCTCGAGCTTCTCGCGCAGGCGGCCAGCGAGGGCTCTCGCCGTCCAGGAAACGCCGCCTGGCCAGATGTCGAGGAGGAGCAGCGCGAAGGGCAGGGTGACCGCCATCGGCTTGGCCATCGTCGCCGCCAGCGCCGCTCCGAGGCGCAGCAGCCGCAGGCCGGCCCGCCGCCGGGCCGGCCGTGCTTCGGCAGCGCGCAAGGCGAGGTGGGTCGACACCGCCGCGAGGAAGAAGAGCGTGCAGAGAATGTCCTTCCGCTCGGAGAGCCAGACGACGGACTCGACCCGCTGCGGATGCAGCGCGAACGCAAGGGCGACGAACACCGCGACGCCCGGCCGCGCCCCCAACTGTCGGGCGATGGTGAGGACGACGACGGCTGCCGCGGCGTGCAGCGCCACCGAGACGAGGTGGTGCGCACCGGCGTCGACCCCGAAGAGCTCCACGTCGAGCAGGTGTGACCACCAGGTGAGCGGGTGCCAGTTCCAGACGTCGCGGCTGGTGAGCGCGTAGCGCGCCGTCTCGGCGGTCAGGCCAAGCCGGACCCACGGGTTCTGGGTCAGGTAGTAGGGGTCGTCGACGTGGATGAACCCGTTGTGGCGTGCGTCGACGAAGACAAGGACGGTCGCTGCCGCGACGAGGGCACCGACGAACCCCGCGGGCAAGCTGCGATGCGATCCGTCCGACACGACGGCCAAGAACGTCACACGGGCTCACGACTGCCGCAACGCGCGCGGCGGGATGGCCCGATCTCTCGAGCTCCGGCGGGACGGTCGACCGGGGCATCCCGTGGTGCGCCGCACCGCCGATGGTCGTCGCCCCGGATCCAGTCCGCAGATCGCGGCGCGCCCCCGTTCGTTCATACTCCGGAAGAAACCGGGCGCCGCGCGCGGTTGTCCGAACCGTCGTCGCGCTGGCGGCTCCCCAGAGAGCTGGCTGGCGAAGGCGCCCGAAGGGAGTTCCCCGATGCAGCGTCACGTCGTTGTCTACGGACTCGCGCTCTCCACTCTGGCCGGCGCGTTCCTGCTTGTTCCCCGGCTGGCCGCGCCGCCGTCGCCCCCGGTAGAGCACCCGGCGCCGCCGTCGGACGCCCCGGTGTCGCGCCTCGTGTACGGCGACGGCGTGCTCGAGGTGACGGCCACCCTCGACCGCGCGTGGTTGCAGACCGGCGCCACCGAGCCGCTGTGGCTCGATGTCGCGGTCAAGGCGTCGGGGGTGCAGACCCGCGCGCCGCTGGCCGCCGTGCTCGTCGTCGATCGCTCGGGCAGCATGGCCGGCGACAAGATCGACGCCGCGCGCGCCGCCGCCGAGCGGTTCGTGCAGGGCATGGCCGATGGCGACCTGCTCGCCATCGTCACCTACGGCTCCGACGTCACCGTCGAACTCGCGCTCACCGAGTTGACGTCGTCGGCGCGGCGGCAGGCCCTGGACATCGTCCGCCGCATCGAGGAGGGCGGCGGCACGAACATCGACGGCGGGCTGATGGCCGCCCGCACGCAGCTGCAGCAGCGCACCCTCGGCGGCCGAGTGGGCCGCGTCGTGCTCGTGTCCGATGGCCGCCCCACCGAAGGCGATCGCAGCACGGTGACCCTGACCGGCCACGCGGCGGCGCTGCGCGGGCTCGGCGCGACGACGACCACGCTGGGCCTCGGGCTCGACTACAACGAGGACCTGATGGAGGCCCTCGCCGTCGACGGCGGCGGCCGCTACCACTATCTGCGCACGGGCGATCAGCTGGCCCGCGTCCTCGACGATGAGCTGCAGCACGGCCGCAACGTCATCGCCGCGGGTGTGAAGCTGCACCTGCCGCGCGCCCTCGCGCCCGGCCTGCGCGCGGTCGGCGCCCCCGGCCAGAAGGACGTCGGCAACGCCGACAAGCTCGTCGTCGACATCGGCGACCTCGCCGCCGGCGAGGAGCGCCACGTGCTCGTCAAGGTCGACGTCGCCCACGCGAGCGACGTCGGCTTCGCCGCGCCCGAGCTCGTCTACCGCCGGCCGGGCGCCGCCGCCGAGTCGCTCGTCGCCCAGCGCGCCGACGCGTTCCGCGTCAAGCCCACCGCCGACATCGCCCTGCTGAACGGCAGCCGCGCCGACGACGTCCGCGTCCGCGTGCTGCAGGTCGAGGCGTCGCTCGCGCTGACGGCGTCGATGAGCGCGTGGTCGGCGGGTGACGCGGCGGTGGCGCGCACCAACCTGCAGAAGGCGAAGGCCGACCTGTCGGCGGCGGCGACGCGCACTGGCAACGCGGTCCTGCTGCGCGAGGCCGAGAACGTCGATCGCGTGCTCGAGTCGGTGTCGGCGGCGTCGGCCCCGTCGTCGGAGGCGGGCATGGACATCGTGAAGGCCCAGAAGGCCCGCGCGTTCGGCCTGCGCCGCTGAGGGTCCGACGGAGCATCGGCGGCGACGGCGTCGCGGACCCTCGTCGCCCGCTCCCGTCCGTCGAGAACGCGGGCTCCTTGCCGGTCTCTTCCTTCTGCATCCACCTGTTGTGCGTCGCCCCGGAGCCACCGTGACCGTCGTCTTCCGCGACCCAGCTGCGTTCTTTCGCGAGACCCTCGCCGTGACCGTCGGCGCCGCCGCCACCGGCGCCGTGGCGGGGCTCGCCGGGGTGAGCGCGCCGTTGCTCGCCGCGGCGGGGGCCTCGGCGCTCCTCGGTGGTGCCCTCGGAGCGGCGGTGACGCGCGCGCCGCCAGCGGGCGGTGGGCCGGGGTGGGCGGTGCGCAGCGTCGTGGGCTCCGTCGGTGGCGTCGTCGCCGGGATGGGCTTCGCGGCGTTGTCGTGGCGTCTGGGGCTTGGCGTGTCCGGAGCCGTCGCCGGCGGAGCCCTCGGCGGTGCTGCCCTCGGTGCGCTGCTGGTCGTGGACGACGCTGCCCGTGGTGGCGCCCGCGCCGTCGGTGTGCTCGCGGCGGCGCTGGCCGGGGGCGTTGGCGCCGCGGCTCTCGACAATGCCGCGCGCTTCGCGGCGTCGGAGGCGGCGCCGACGGCGCTGTCGACGGCGACGCTGGCGGGCATCTTCGGGCTGTGGATCGCCGCGGGCGCCGGGGCGCGGCGACTGCAGCCGGCGCCGGATCCACTCGCGGCGAAGGCCGACGACGTCATGGACGGCCTCGCCGCGCCCGTTCGGGCCAAGATCGCCGAGGGGCTGTCGACCTGGCACGAGATCGGCGTCGCGCTAGCCCGCGATCCGGCGATGGACGAAGCTACGAAGGCCGAGGCGACGAAGCAGACCCGCGGGCTCGTCGACGGCCTGCTCGAGACGGCGCGCACCTGGGGGCAGATCCACGACGATCTGCACAGCCCGAAGGTCAAGGCCGTCGACGACAAGCTTGCCGACCTCGAGCAGCGGCTTGCCGCCACCAGCGATGACGTCATCCGTGGGCACCTCGGTCGCGCGCTCGCCGCGTTGCAGGCGCAGCGCGCCGCCATCGACGGGCTCAAGCTCGGCATGGGGCGCGCCGAGGCGGCCGTCGATGCGCAGCTGGCGCTGCTCGAGCGGCTGCGCCTGGCCGTCGCGCAGCACCGCGTCAGCGATCGCGAGCGGTTCCACGTCGAGCTGACCGCCGTCGCCGAGCAGGCGGGCCGCCTGTCCGACGATCTCGACGCCCTCGCCTCTGCCGTGGCCGAGGCCGAGGCGCTCGCCGATCGTCGCGCCCTCGCCGACGTCGAGCGCGGGGCGCGCCGGGCCCTCGCCGTCGGCGGCGTCAGCGTGGCCGAGGACGCGGTCGCCGCGCACGAGGAGCCCGCGCTCGCCGTGCGCGGCGCGGCGAAGGGCTGACAAGCGGCGTGTCATCGGCTACGCGACGCGGCATGCGGACCGCCGCCCTCGCCGCCGTCGTCGTGGCCCTCGGGGGCTGTCCGACCACGGCCATCCCCGAGGGCCCGGCCGCGCGCGAAGACGCCGTTGCCGGCCAGCACGCGTCGCCGTCGCGGGCGGGCGCGCCGCGGGGCGCGGCAAAGACGTCCGAACGCAGGCCACAGTCCGGCCTCGCCACGGGCGTCGTCATCGTCGAAGGCGCGGGGGGGCCGCAGCGCTTCCGCGCGCAGCTGGCGGTGACCCCCGAAGCGCGCGAGAAGGGCTTGATGTTCGTCGAGCACCTCGACGACGACGCCGGGATGATCTTCTTCTTCGAGCGGCAGCAGCAGTTGTCGTTCTGGATGAAGAACACGTACATCCCGCTCGATATGCTCTTCATCGACGAGGACCTCGTCGTGAAGGGCATCGTCGAGAACGCCGAGCCACTGACGACGACGTCGCGGCGCATCGAGGGGCCCACGCGCTTCGTGCTCGAGCTGAGGGGTGGCACCGCCCGAAGGCTCGGTCTCGCTGCCGGCGACCGCGTCCGGTTCGAAGGCGTCCCCGCGGCGCTGTGGCAGAAGACGACGCCGGTGCAGGAACTCCGATGATTCACGCGCTCGATGGTCACTCCCCGACGATCCACCCCGACGCGTTCGTCCACCCTGACGCCACCGTGATCGGGCAGGCGACGGTGGGCGCGCGCGCGTCGATCTGGCCAGGCACCGTGCTGCGTGCCGACATGGGGCGCATCGCGATCGGCGAAGACACGTCGATCCAGGACGGCACCATCGTCCACCTTACCGAGGGCTGGAGCGAGACCGTCGTCGGCGCCCGCGTCACTGTCGGGCACCGCGTCATCCTGCACGGCTGTCACGTCGGCGACGACTGCCTGATCGGCATGGGCGCGATCCTGCTCGACAACGTCAAGGTCGGCGCCGGCTCGCTCGTGGCGGCGGGCTCGCTGGTGCCGGTGGGCATGGAGATCCCGCCCGGATCCTTCGTGCGCGGATCGCCGGCCGTCGTCGCTGGCCCGGTAAAGGACCACCACAAGGCGATGATCGACGGGGGCTGGCGCACCTACGTCGACTACGCGCGCCGCTACCGCGATCAGCTGCTGGCCAAGCCCTCGCCCTGACGGTCGTCGTCGCACCGGCGTCGCTGTGGGGTGCCGGCCATCGACGCCCGTCAGAAGCGCTCGATCTTGAATTCTTCGAGGGGCGAGGTGGTCGGCGCGGCGCCGCCCTGGGGCTGCATGGGCGGCCGTCCGACCGCGCCGGCGGCCGGTGCAAAGGGGGCGGCTGGGGCGAACGGCCCGGGCGCAGGCGCGAACGGGCCGGAGCTTCCCGGCGGGCGCGGGGCGCTGCCTGGCGGAGCAAGCCCGGGGCCTGCAAGCGGTAAGGCGACCGCGGGGATCGAGCCGAGCTGCGCCGCTGACGCGCCGGGACGCCCGCCGGTGCCGTCGAAGCCGTCCCATGAAGCATCCGACGTGCCGCCGATCCCCGACACGCGCAGCGCGAAGTCGTCGGGGTTCGTCGCCTGTCGCATCGCCTCTTCGTAGGTGATCAGGCGGCTGGTCAGCAGGTACATCAGGCTCTGGTCGAAGGTCTGCATGCCATACGACGTCGTGCCCTGGGCGATGGCGTCGTGGAGCTCCTTCGTCCGGTCTTTGTCCTCGATGAGCTCGCGCGTGCGCGCCGTCGAGCGCAGGATCTCGATGGCGGCGACGCGGCCCCGCCCGTCGGCGCGGGGCACGAGGCGCTGCGAGATGACGGCCTTCAGGATCCCCGACAGCTGAAGGCGCACCTGACGCTGCTGGTAGGGGGGGAACGCGGCGACGACGCGCGTGATCGTCTCGGGCGCGTCCAGCGTGTGCAGCGTCGACATCACGAGGTGGCCGGTCTCGGCGGCGGTCATCGCGATCTCGATGGTCTCGAGGTCTCGCATCTCGCCGACCAGGATGACGTCGGGGTCTTCGCGCAGCGCCGAGCGCAGCGCGCGCGCGAAACTTTTGGTGTCGACGCCCACCTCGCGCTGGTTCACGACGCTGCGCTTGTCGCGGATCAGGAACTCGATGGGGTCTTCGACAGTGAGGATGTGGACGGTGTTGTTGGTGTTGATGTGGTCGATGAGCGCTGCCAGCGTCGTCGACTTACCCGAGCCGGTGGTCCCGGTGACGAGGATCAGGCCGCGCTCTTCGGCGGCGATCTTCTCGAGCACGCGCGGCAGGTTCAGCTGCTCGATGGTGAGGACCTTGAACGGAATGACGCGGAACACGACCCCGATGGTGCCGCGCTGCATGAAGACGTTGACGCGGAAACGCCCGAGCCCCGGCACTCCGTAGGCGAGATCGAGCTCGTTCTCTTCCTTGAACTTCTCCTTCTGGAAGTTGTTCATGATGCTCGCGACCATCCGACCGGTGTCCTCGGGCGACATGCGCTGAGCATCCTTCAGCGGCACCAGCGAGCCGTCGATGCGGAACATCGGTGGCAGGCCGGCCTTCAGGTGGATGTCCGAGGCGCCGACCTTGATCGCGACGGCGAGGATGTCGTTCAGCTCCATGGCGACGACGGTACACGAAAACCGCCGACCGCCGGTCGCGTCGGCCTGGCCTGCTCTGGGCCGGACAGCCCTCCCTGCCTGTCGAGGAGCCGACGCACCGCTAAAGTGACCACCGACCGCGGAGCGCCCATGACCGACACCCCGCCCACCCTGTTCTTTGACGGCGTCTGCAACTTCTGCGCGGCCAGCGTGGGCTTCGTCCTTGAACGCGAGCGTGAGCCCACGCTTCGCTTCGCATCGCTGCAGTCGGCCTACGCGGCCGGGGCGCTGCCCCCGCTGGGCGTCGACCCGGCGCGCCTCGACAGCCTCGTGCTCGTCGAGAATGGACGCGCCTACGTCCGCTCCGACGCGGCGCTGCGGGCGGCCTGTCACCTGCGCGCACCGTGGTCATTGATGGGCGTGGGGCTGCTCGTGCCGCGCGTGCTGCGCGACGCGGTCTACGACGTCGTCGCGCGGCGCCGCTATGCGTGGTTTGGCCGCAAGGACGAGTGCATGATCCCCTCGCCGGCGTTGCGCGCCCGCTTCGTCGACTGAGGCTCTGGCAAGACGCACGGACAGCGCCAGAGGTCGCGTGCGCGCGGCAGCGTCGCGGCCCTTCTACGGCGCAAAGACGGCGTCGACGTCGTCGAGCAGCTCCTTTGCCGGCGTCGTCGACAGTTCCCAGGTCCACGGCTGCACCCGCGCCAGGTGCCCGCCGCCGTCGCCGCGTTCGACGATCTCGACGAGGAAGGGCTCGGACGCCTCGACGGCAAACGCAGCGACGACGCTGCCGGCGGCGTCGGCCACGGCGGCGTCCGCGAGCTTCGTGCCCCGCAGGTTGCGCAGCGTGCCGAACAGCTTCGTCGCCGCCTCGTCCTTTGCGCTGGTGTCGTCGCGGCGCGCGAAGTGCCGCTTGCTCGGCTGCTCCCGCGCGACGTGTACGAAGGTCGCCGCGCGGTCCCCGGCCCTCAGCGCGTAGCCGCGCACCTGCTCGAGCTCGGCGCTCAGGGGCTGCTTATCGACCAGGGCATCGACGCCGCCCTCGAAACCGGCGACCACGGCGGCGTCGATGAGATGCACCACCGGTTCGCCAGCGACGCGGGCGTAGCGCCCCTGCGACCCGAAGGAGGCGTCGCCAAGCTCGAGTACGAGCGAGCGCCCCGACCGCGTCGTCACCGCCAGCGTGCGCGCCGGCTTTGCCAGGCCCATCGCCGTGAGGCGCGCGTCGTCGACGACACCGAGCGTCCGCTTCGAGCGCAGGGGCTCGAGGGCCTTCACCGCGTTGCCCACCGGCTTGCCGCCGGGAAAGCGCTGCTGCTCGCGGGTCGGCGCCGGTGCGGCGGCCGCCTCGACCGCGGCCGTCGCACCGGCGTCGGCGTTCGCCTCGGCGCCCTTCGACGCATCGCCGTTGTCGGCCTTCTTGTCGCCCTTGCCCGCGGGCCCGGGCGGCAGCTCGCGGTCGACGCTGACGACGAGCGTCGCGCCGTCACGCTGAACGCGCGTCGTGCCCTTGTCCCAGGTGTAGTCGACGCTGGCGACGTCGCCGGCCTCTGCGGCCAGCAGCGTCGTCGACGATGGCCCGGTGCGCTCGCGTACCGTGTGCGCTGCGCGCCAGGCCAGCGCCATCGCCATGGCGCAGAGGCCAAGGTGGATCCACATGCTTGCGCGGGTCACGCCGCACCTCCTGCTGCGGGAGCATCCGTGCGTCGACGGCGCCGCCGGTTCACACTGGCGAGCCCACCGAGCACGAGGACCGCCGGTCCGCCCAGAACGGTGCCGTAGAAAATCGCGGTGTCCTCGTCGCGCGTGTGCCGTACCGGCACATCCTCGTCCACGGTGACCGCGCCGGCCGGGGCGTCGTCGTCGCGCAGCAGCCACAGCAGCGACTCCCAGGCGAAGACCGCGTTAGCCTCGTTGGTCATCAGCACGTCGCCGACTACGTCGGCGTCGCCGACGACCAGCGCGCGGGCCTCTTTGTCGCCTACCTTCTTCTCGACGACGCCGGCGAAGTCGAACACGCCGCGCTGCTCGCCGACGGCGTCGAAGCGGCGATCGGCGGTGGTGTCTTCCCACGTCGCTGCCGCCGAACGGGCGATCATCGACACCTTCGGTCCGCCGTCGCCGCGATCGCCCTCGGGGCGCGTGACCTTCTGCGCCTGCTGGAAGAGCAGCGCGGCCCGCCCGCGGTAGCCCGACAGCGTCTTCACTGCCTTGTGGGCGCCGAAGCTCGTCGAAAAGAGGAAGACGTGGTCGGCGGCGGTGCCCGACTGCTTGACGTACTCCTTGTCATTGACGAGCTCGGCGCCGCCGACGCCGAGCCCGAGGGCCGTCCAGAGCGGCTGCAGCGACGCCGTCGCCGCGGCGGCGGCGGTCCGCGGGTCGTCGCCAGTCGCCGTCGCCGCCGTGCCGGGAGCGGGCGGGTCGACGAACACCGCCATCGCGCCGCCGCCGTCGACGTAGGCGGCGAGCGCCCGCGCCTCCTCGGGCAGGAAGGGCTGCGTCGGCCCGAGCAGCACGACCAGGGCGGCGTCGTCGGGCACGCGCTCGCTGAGGCCGTCCGCGACGCCGAGCTTCTGCGCCTTGCCGTTGCGGCTCTCGACGAGGCGCTTGAGCGCCTTGCCTGCCGCGCGGCCGGCCTTGTCGTTCTCGCCGAACGACCGCTCGCCGTGACCGACGGTGAAATAGACCGTCACCGCGTCACGGGTGACCTTGCCGAGGCGGGTGCGCACCTCGCCATCGAGCTTGGGCAGCTTCTTCTGCGCTTCGTCGCGATCGACGCCCAGCGTGTACGCCTCGCTGCGGACGCCGCAGCGCACGGCGATGGTGCCGTTCTTCGTGACCTTCAGCTCCCTGGCGAGGGCCGGGTCGAGCGCCTGATCGAGGGTCGCCAGGCGCGCGCCCTTCTGCGCCAATTGGGCAAAGTAGTCGTCGATCTCGGCCAGCGCGCCGCTGCCGCGCTCGAAGAACAGGAAGACCTCGGGCGGCGCCTTGTCGTCGCCGCACGCCGCCGTGTCGAGCAGCGCGAGGGTCGCGCCTGACGGCGACGACGGCGCGGCGTAGGCCAGATCGAAGCGCACGTCGGCCTTGTGCGCCGCGTAGACCGCGCCGATGAGCAAACCCGTCGCCGACCACAGCGTCACCGCCGTGCGCACCGCGCGCTCGACGCGGGCGCGCTCGACGAACCCCGACGGCCGCGCCTGCGCCATCAGCAGCTCGAGCACGAACACGAGCGCCGCGCCGCCCGCGGTCAGGAACAGGCCGAGGCTCAAGAGGACGTTGTGGACGTCCTCGGACAACACCTCGCCGACGACGCGGGCGAGCAGAAGGCCGCCGCCGGCGGCGAGGGCGCCGTGGGCCAGGGTCGCCTGTCGCAGCAGCGCGCGCACGCCGTGGTCGTCGCCGCGCGGACGTCGCCCGGAGGCGCCGATGAGCGCGAGGGCGATGCCGGCGACGAACAGCGGCGGGGCCGGCTCAGCGAGCAGTCGGCCGCCGGCGAAGACGAGCGCGAGCGCGAGCGCGGCGAGCACGGTCGGCCAGCGGGGCAGGGGGGCGCGCGGCGCGGAAGACGACAACGTGGACGACGGCGTGGACGACGGCGTGGACGACGGCGTGGACGATGGGGGGACGGGGGTGGTCGTCACGGTCAGGCCCTCCACCGGCGCGCCGCCAGCACCGCCGTGGTCGAAAGCAGCGCGCCGTAGGTGAGCGCGGCGTAATAGGCGACGCTGCCAAGCTTCACGGTGCCGCGCGAGAACGTGCGGTAGTGCTGGTCGAAGAGATCGAGGAAGCCGACGACGTCGCCCACCGGTCCTTCGATCTTGCGTGCCAGCGTCCACGACAGGAGCAGCGCGACGATGATCGCGCCGGCAAGCACCGCCGCGAGGATCTGGTTCTTCGCCAGCGATGACGCGAACGCGCCGATCCCGATGCAGGCGGCGCCAAGCAGCGCGAGGCCGAGGTAGCCGGCGAGGACGTGCCCGACGGTGACCTTGCCGTTCACGACCACGAGGGCCGGCAGGTACCCCGACAGCAGCAGCAGCAGCAGCAGGAACGACCAGGCGCCAAGGAACTTGCCGAGCACGACGATATGCTCGGGCACCGGGGCGCTCTCGAGCAGCACCATCGTGCCCTGCTGGCGCTCTTCGGCGAACAGCCGCATCGCGATGAACACCGAGGCCACCATCGTCGTGCCCGACGAGAAGTAGAAGAACAGCTGCAGGACGTCGAAGGACTTCTTCTCGCCGGCCAGCGCGAGGCCGTTGAACAGCAGGCCGTCAGCGAGCAGCACGAGCGCGAGGATCAGCCAGCCGGTCATCGACGCGAGGTATCCGTGCAGCTCGCGGCGGGCGATGTACAGGGCAGCGATCATGCGGCGACTCCGGGGGCGCTGGCGGCGGCGGACGCCTCGCCGGCGGTGAGCTGCAGGAACAGGGCTTCGAGACCGCTCTCGAGGGGCACGACGCTGCGCACCCCGAAGCCGGCCACCACGAGCGCACGCACCAGCCCTTCGCGGGCAGCGTCGTCGGCGACGCGGGCCCGCAGGCGAACCAACCCGCCGTCGACCGCGATGGTCTCGACGTCGGTGACGCCAGCGACGGCGAGGGGTGAGGGCTCCTTGAGCGCGGCGAGGGCGCCACGGGCGACGACCTCCACGCGGACAGCGCCGCCGCGGACGAGGTCGGCCTCGCTGCCCTGGGCGACGATCCGACCGCCGTGCAGCACGAGGATTCGGTCGCAGGTCTCGGAGACCTCGCCGAGGATGTGGCTCGACATCAGCACGGTGTGGCGGTCCTTGAGGCCGCGGATGACCGCGCGCATCTCGACGATCTGCGCCGGGTCGAGCCCCGAGATGGGCTCGTCCAGCACGACCAGACGTGGGGCATGCACGATGGCCGTCGCGATGCCGGCGCGCTGGCGGAACCCGTGCGACAGCGTGTCGACCAGGTCGCTCGCCACCCGCGAGAGCCCGGTGAGCGCGATGACCTCGTCGACGCGGCGGTCGAGCTCGCGGTGGGCCACGCCGTGCAGTCGGCCGGCGTAGCGCAGCATGTCCTGCACGGTCATGTCGCCATAAAGCGGCGGGCGATCGGGCAGGAAGCCGATCGAGCGGCGCAGCGCGAGGGGGTCGTCGACGGCGTCGACGCCGTTCACGAGCACGCGGCCCCCCGACGGCAGCAGCAGCCCGCACAGGATCCGCAGCATTGTCGTCTTGCCCGCGCCGTTCAGCCCGAGAAAGCCGACGACCTCGCCGCGCTCGATGCGAAAGCTGACGTCGTCGAGAGCGACCTTGCCGCCGTAGAGCTTGCGCACTCCCTCTGCTTCGATCACGACCACCTCCACTGACGATGCCCGCGCAATCGACCGAACGCGGGAACCCGACCCTGCGCACGCAACACAAACGCCGCGCTTCTCGCAAGGGGCTCGTCGCGGTATTTGCGCCCCGATGGTTCGCCTACCGCCGCTGCCGATGCGACCGGTCTTCGTGGAGAAGCTTTGGGGGGGCTCGCGGCTCTCGCGGCTGCCGGCCAAGCAGCGCCCAGGACATCGCCCGCCCGTAGCCGTCGCCGTCGGTGAGTCGTGGGAGGTCGCCGACCTGCCCGAAGGCCAGTCCACCGTCGACGATCACCCCGTCTGCGCGGCCTTCGCCGGCGCCACCCTAGGCTCCCTCGTGCGCGCCCACGGCCACGACCTCGTCGGCACGGCGCGCCCGCCGGAGCGGTTCCCGATCCTCGTGAAGCTCATCGACGCCGCCGAGGACCTGAGCGTGCAGGTGCATCCCGGCGACGACTACGCGGCGACGCACCCGGGGACGGCCTCGAAGGACGAGGCGTGGCTCGTCGTCGACACCGCCGACGGCGCCCGGCTGCTGCACGGCTTCGTCGATGGCGTCTCGCGTGCGCTGTTCGCCGCCGCGGTGAAGATGGGCCTGCCGCACGAGCTGATGCGCTCGGTCCCCGCGCGCCGCGGCGACGTGCTGCACGTCAGCCCGGGGATCGTGCACGCCATCGGCGCCGGCGTGATGGTGCTCGAAGTTCAGGAGCCGTCGGACACCACGTTCCGCGTCTGGGACTTCGATCGCGTCGACGTCACCGGCAAGAAGCGCGCGCTGCACATCGAGCAGGCCCTCGCGGTCGCCCGCTTCGACGACCAGCCGCCGACGCTGGCGCCGCGCCGTCGCTCGGGCGGGTTTGACGTCCTCTGTGACACGCGCTCGTTCGCGATGCGCGCCGTGCGCGTGCACGGCCCAGCGCCGGTGACCTTGTCGGTGGAGCCCGACGCGGCGCTCGTGCTGCACGCCGACGACGCCGCGGTCACCTTTGTCTGGGGCGACCACGTCGTCGCGCTCCCTCACGGCGCGAGCTGCGTGTTGCCGGCGTCGTGCGGCGCGGTGGTGTTTCCGGCCGGCGTGTCGCCGACCGACGTGATCGTGATGTCGTGACCGGGGAGGGGCCGTGGCGTCGCGCGAATACTTTCCCGATCCCGAAGAGGCCGACGAAGACGGCGTCGTCTGCGTGGGCGCCAGGCCGCTGCCGCCGCTGTTGAAGGAGGCGTACCGCCACGGGATCTTCCCGTGGCCCCACCGCGGGCAGCCGCTGTTGTGGTTCTCGCCGGACCCGCGGTTCGTGCTGCCGACGGCGCGCGCGCACCTGCACCGGTCCCTGAAGAAATCCCTGCGGCGCACGACGCTGACCGTCACCGCCGACCGCGCGTTTCGCGACGTGATCGAGGCCTGTGGCAAGACGTCCCGTCGTGGGCAGTCCGGCACGTGGATCACCGCCGACATGGTGGCCGGCTACGTCGCCCTGCATGACGAGGGCTACGCGCACTCCATTGAAGCCTGGGACGGCGAGACCCTCGTCGGCGGTCTGTACGGCGTGTCGTTCGGCGCGGTGTTCTTCGGCGAGAGCATGTTCGCCCGAGCGCACGACGCCTCGAAGGTCGCGTTCGCGACGCTGCTCGCGCAGCTGGTGCGCTGGCGGTTCCCCCTCGTCGACTGCCAGAGCTACACCGACCACCTCGCCCGCTTCGGCGCCGAGCACTGGCCGCGTCGGCGCTTCCTCGACACGATCGCCGAATGCCAGCGCGCCCCCGATCGCAAGGGGCCCTGGTCCCTCGAGATCAAGCCCGTCGACGCTGTCGACATCCTGGTCGCGGCCGGCGACGACGACGGGCCGACCGGGTGATCCGCGCCCGCCGGTTGCCGCCCGCGCCGCCCGTGGCGACAACATCGCGGTGATGAATCGTGACGAACGCCCCCCGCGCGCGCGCGTCGCCGACGGCGTCGCGTCGCTGCCGCGGCCAGCCTGGGATGCCCTCGTCGCCGACGTCGACAATCCCTTCGTCGAGCATGCGTTCCTGGCCCTGCTCGAGACGGCGGGCGCGGTGGGCGGCAAGACGGGCTGGAGTCCGCGGATCGTCGTCGTCGAAGACGACGCGGGCCGGCTGCTCGGCGCTGTCCCGGCGTACCGGCGGACCGACAGCTTCGGTGAGTTCGTCTTCGACCACGCGATCGCCGATGCGAGCCACCGGCTGCGCCGCCCCTATTACCCGAAGCTGACCGTTGCCGTGCCGTTCACGCCCGCCACCGGACCGCGCCTGCTGCGCCGGGACGAGGACGCCGAGCGCGTCGACCCGGTGTTGCACGCTGCGCTGGCGCAGCTGCAGGCCGACGAAGGCGCCTCGTCGACCCACGTGCTGTTCTGCACCGACGCCGAGGCGGAGCGCCTCGCCGGGCAAGGCTTTCGTCGCCGGGCCGGGCTGCAGTTCCACTGGCGCAACGACGGCTACGCCTCGTTCGACGACTTTCTGGCGCGCCTGCGCAGCGAGGACCGCAAGCAGATCCGGCGCGAGCGCCGCCGCGTCGTCGAGTCTGGTCTCGTCGTCGAGGTATGCGCCGGGAGCGACGTCCCGCCCTCGTGGTGGCCGCGGGTCTACGCGCTGTACGCGGGCATCTACGACCGGAAGTGGGGCCGCCCCTACCTGCCGCCGGCGTTCTTCGATGGCATCGCGAGCACGCTCGGCGACCGCGCCGTCGTCGCCGTCGCGCGCGACCCCGGTCGCCCGACCGACGACGATGTGGTGGCGATGACGTTGTCGTTCGAGAGGGGCCGCGCGCTGTACGGCCGCTCCTGGGGCAGCGACGTCGACGTGCCCGGTCTGCACTTCGAGCTCTGCTATTACGCGTTGCTCGAGCGGGCGATCGCGCGCGGCCAGACCCTCGTCGAGGCCGGCGCGCAAGGCGAGCACAAGCTCAAGCGCGGCTATCTTCCGTGCCTGACCCACAGCGTCCACCGCTTCGACGACGAGCGGCTCGACCACGCCGTCGCCCGCTTCTTCGCCGAGGAGCAATTGGCGCTGGCCGCCGAGCGTGCGGCGCTCGCCGCCCACGGGCCCTTCCGCAACGGCGCAGCGCCGACCTTGCCGCTCGTCGCCGGGCTGCCCCGAGGCTGAGGTTCGGGCGTCGACCCGCGCGACGGGCGAAGCTTGCGGCGAGGCTCGCGACTTGGCACGTTCGCGACCATGCCTCTTCCGCCGCGGGTCATCGACGAGCTGCTACAAAAGCGCGCCCGCCGCGATGGAGAGGACCGCGCGCGGTTGGAGCGCATCGAGCTGTCGCAATTCGCCACCGCGGAGCGCGCCGACGAGAGCGCCCTGGCGGCCACCAACATCGTCGTCGCGCACATCTCGCCGGTGCTCGGCGGCGGGATCGCCCCGTAGCCGCCGCAGGATGACGATGGGCACGCTCGAGGACCAGCTGAAGAAGTGGCGGCAGCAGCGGCCCGCGCCGGGCAAGGCGGGGGCCGCGTCCTCGTCGTCAGCGTCCTCGTCGTCAGCGTCCTCGTCGTCAGCGTCCTCGTCGTCAGCGTCCTCGTCGTCAGCGTCCTCGTCGTCAGCGTCCTCGTCGTCGGCCGGTGATGCCACGCGCAAGCGGCCGACGAAGAAGGACCCGTATCCGGCCTTCACCCTGCGGCGCGACGAGCCGGCGCCGAAGGCGGCGCCCCAGACGCAGACACCCGCGCCGCCGCCGCCCACCGACGCCGAGCTTTTCGCGCGCGCGCTGGACTCCGTCGAGCGCGACGTCGTGCTGCAGAAATTCGACGCTGGCGCAGCAGCGCCGTTGGCGCGCGGACGTTCGGCGCCGGTGACGGTGCCACCGAGTGACGAGGAGCTGTTCCGATCGTTCGTCGGCGACGCGCGTCCGACGCGCCCGACGGCGGCGAAGGCGCCGGCGGCGAAGGCGAAGGCGACGGCGCCGGGCGACGGCGCTGCCCTGCCGCGGCTGTCGGTGCGCGGGGCTGCGGTCGACATCGCGGCCCGTCGCCTGCGGGCGTTCCTCGACGACGCTGTCCGTGGCGGGGCGAGCGCGGTGGTCGTCGAGGTCGACGCCGCCAGCGAAGCCGCGCTCGACGTCGCGCGGGGGCACGCCGCGGTGGCCGCGGTGCACGACGCCTCGCCGGCGCAGGGCGGCAAGGGTGCGCGCGTGCTGCGTCTGCGCGGCTGAGCGTCGACGGAGCGCTCCGTCCGCCGCCCCCCCCGCTCTCGCGCACGACGCGGGCACCCGAGCGGTCGCCGCCCGAGACGGAGCCTGCTAAGCGCCGCGGCGGAGGTCACCCGTGAACACCGACGCTCTCCCTCTGGTCACCGTCACCGAACACGACGTCGACGGCGCGCTGGCCCTCGTCCTGACGCTGGACCGCCCCGACGCAATGAACGCGCTGTCGCGGGCGTTGCTCGAGGCGTTGTGGGTCGAGGTCGAGAAGGCCGCCGTGCGGCGCGAGGTGCGCGCGTTGATCCTCGCCGGCAACGCGAAGGCCTTCTGCGCCGGCGCCGATCTGAAGGAGCGGGCGGGCATGAGCCCCGTCGAGGTGCGGGCGTTCCTGCGCCGCATCCGCGGGATCATGGATCTCGTCGAGCGCGTGCCGATGCCGACCATCGCCGCCATCGACGGGGTCGCCTTCGGCGGCGGCTGCGAGCTGGCGCTGGCCTGCGACCTGCGGGTGCTCGGCCGCGACGCGAAGATCGGGCTCACCGAGTGCGCGCTGGGGATCATCCCCGGCGCCGGGGGCACCCAGCGTCTGCCGCGCTTGATCGGCCCGGCGAAGGCGAAGGAGCTCATCTTCACCGCCCGCCGCCTCGACGCCGCCACCGCCTTCGACGCAGGCCTCGCGAACCACGTCGTCGACGCTGGGCGCGCGCTCGACAAGGCCCTGTCGCTGGCGGCCGAGATCGGCAAGACGGCGCCGCTGGCGGTCGAGGCGGCGAAGGCGGCCATCGACGGCGGCTTGTCGACGGGGATCAGCGAAGGTCTGCTGCTCGAGGCGCGCGCCTACGAGGTCACGCTGTACACCGAGGACCGCAAGGAGGCGCTGGCGGCGTTCGCCGCGAAGCGTCCGCCGCAGTTCGTGGGGCGCTGAGGCCGCGGCGGCGCGGGCCGGGCGCGCGTCGAGGCCTGTGGTCAGGGGCAGACGTTCTCGGGGGCGCGGTTGCGGCACGCCGTCGCGAACGCGAGCGTACGGTCGCGCGCGAGGACCCCGCCGTCGAGCGCGCCGGGCACCAGCACGACGTCGGCGGCGACGACAGCGACGGGATCGTCGAGCAGCGGGTCGCGGGTGAGCAGCGCGCGCGGGTGGCCGCACTCGGGGTCGTCGGGCAGGGCGTCGAACGCGGCGCGCAGCTCGTCCTTCGCGGTGGCCGAGGCGTCGTCGCCGACCAGAAAGACGACGCCGCCGTGCTCGAGGTTGTGCACCCACTGTCCGCGCTCGACGACGTCGTCGTGGACGCCCCAGCTCGCCCACACCGGGTAGTGCGGCCCCGACGACGGCGGGTTGGCTTCGTAGACGTGGGCGCCGGGATCGTTCTCGTGCTTCCAGCTCTCGTTGTCCTGGAACACCGCGCCGTCGGGGGCGTCGCAGCTGCCCTCGAGCGGCTCGCCCTTGCAGGCGCCGCCACCGACGACGAGCGCCGCGGCGAAGGCGACCCGGCGCGACGCACCCGCGTTCACGGCGGCGCTCACGACGGCTCGGGCGACAGCGACAGCAGCCGCCGCGCCTCGGCGATGTCGGCGACCTCGCGGCCGCACAGCCGCACGAGCTGCGCCGCCTGCTCGACGAGGGCGCCGTTGCTGGGCGCCATCGAGCCGTCGGGCAGGTAGAAGTTGTCCTCGAGGCCGACGCGGATGTTGCCGCCGAGGACGAGCGCCGAGGCGACCAGCCGCCACTGCTCCTTGCCGATCCCGATCACCTCCCACGTCGCGTCGGCGGGGATGGTCTGCTTTTGCAGCTGCAGCGCCTCGATGGACGTCGGCAGGCCGCCCAGCACGCCCATGATGAAGCTGAACTGCGTGGGCTTCTTCAGCTTGCCCATATCGTACAGCGGCCAGATCGAGTTGGTGTGGCCAGCGTCGAAGCACTCGAGCTCCGGCTTGACCCCGGCCTCGTTCATGACGTCGAGGAAGCGCTCGATCTTGCCGAAGGTGTTCGGAAAGACCACGTCGAACACGAACGACTTCCGCTTCGGCGAGTACTTCGCGTAGTTCATCGTGCCCATGTTCAAGGCCGCGATCTCGGGGCGCAGCTCGCGGATGATCGCTGCCTGCATCGCGATGTCGTCGTCCATCGTCCCCGTCGAGAAATTAAGGATGATGGGGCAGCGCTTGCGCACCTCCTCCTTGATCTGCCGGAACGTCTCGAGCTCCCACGTCGGCGCGCCGCCGTCGGTGCGGCCGTGGATGTGCACGACGGTGGCGCCGGCGTCGTAGGCGCGCTTCGCTTCGTCGGCGATCTCGACCGGCGTGTAGGGGATGCCGGGGCACTGGTCGCGGTTCGCGAGCACGCCCGTCAGCGCCGCGGTGATGATCACCTTGTCCTGCAGTCCCATGAGGGCTCCTGTCGTCGTAGTGTTCGTCGTCGTCGTAGTCGTGGTGTCGTCGTCGCGGCGTCGTCGCTGGTCAGACCGGCATGATCGCGTGCTTGCGTGGGGGCAGGTGGCGCCTCCGGCGCACCGCCGTGGACAGCGCGTCGATCAGCACGCGGCGCGTGTCGCGCGGGTCGATGACATCGTCGACGTGCGTGCGCGCCGCCGGGATGTAGGGATTGATCTGTTCGCGGAACGCCTCGACGAGACCGGCGCGGACATCGTCGGGGTTGTCGCTCGCCTCGATCTGCTTGCGGAACGCGATGTTCACCGCGCCCTCGGGGCCCATCACCGAGATCTCGGCGCACGGCCACGCCACGATCAGGTCGGGCTGGTAACCCTTGCCACACATCACGTAATAGCCGGCGCCGTAGCCCTTGCGCACGACGACGGTGAGCTTCGGCACCGTCGCCCGCGACACCGCGAACAGCATCTTGGCGCCGTGGCGGATGATGCCCTCCTTCTCGGTCTTCACGCCCACCATGAAGCCGGGGACGTCCTGCAGGAAGAGCAGCGGGATGCCGAAGGCGTCGCAGGTCTCGATGAACTTCGCCGCCTTGTCGGCGGGGTCGTTGGTCAGCACGCCCCCCAGGTGCTTGCTGTTGCTGGCGACGACACCCACGGGACGGCCGTCGAGGCGGATGAGCACGCAGTGGATCGCCTGCCCCCACTTTGGCTTCACCTCGAGCAGCGGCCCGTCTTGATCGCGCAGCCGCTCGATGAGCCCGAGCATGTCCATCGGCGCGCGCGTGTTGTCGGGCACGAGGCCCGTGGCGTCGTCGATGCGGCGCGTGGGCGAATCCGTCGTCGCGTACCGCGGCGGCGCGTCGTCGCACGATGTCGGGTGGTACGACAGCCACGTCTTGATCGTGGCGATCATCTCTACGTCGTCCTTGACCTCGAGGTCGCCGACGCCGCTCTCGCGGCAGTGCACCTTGCTACCGCCGAGCTCTTCGGCGGTGACGTCGGCGCCCGTCGCGGCCTTCACCAGCGGCGGCCCGGCCAGCGCCATCGACGACGTGCCCTTCACCATCGGCACGAAGTCGGCGAGGCCGGGGACGTAGGCGGTGCCGGCGGCGCAGGGGCCCATCATCGCCGCCACCTGCGGGATGACGCCGGACATCATCACCTGGTCGAAGAACATCTGGCCCGAGCCGGCGAACATCGCCGTCGCCGCCTCCTGCACGCGGGCGCCCGCCGAGTCGAGCAGCCAGACACACGGGATGCGCCGCTCGAGGGCGAGCTCCCGCAGGCGGCCGCACTTGCGCTCGGTGTTCTCGCCGATGGTGCCGGCCATCACCGTGAAGTCGAACGCGATCACCGCCACCGGCCGCCCGTCGACGAGGCCGGTGCCGCAGACGACGCCGTCGGCTGGCGTGTCACGGCCCGACATCATCGGCGACTCCGACGTGTGGTGGGCGTGGGCCATCAGCTCGACGAACGTGCTGACGCCGTCGCGCTTGTCGAAGAGCAGGTCGACGCGCTCGCGGCAGGTGAGCTTGCCGGCGGCGTGCTGCTTGGCGACGGCAGCCTCGCCACCCATCTGCTGGATCTTTACGCGGCGGGCTTCGAGGTCGGTGATCTTGTCGTCCAGAGCGGTCATCGGTGCGGTCCTGGGGCGAAGAGGCAGGTAGCGACGTCGTCGTCGCCGGCGCAGAAGGTCAGCGGCCCTTCCACTGCGGGTCGCGCTTCTCGAGGAAGGCGGTGACGCCCTCGGCGGCGTCCTCGAGCTGCAGGTTCAGCGTCAGCTGATCGCGCAGAAAGGCGAGCTTCTGCTCGAAGGGCATCTCGCGCTGCTGCACAACCGCGCGCTTGCCCAGGGCAAGCACCGCTGGCGACGAAGACGCCAGGCGCTTCGCTAGCGCGCGGGCCTCCTGCCGCACGTCGGCGCGCGGGACGACGCGGTTCACGACACCGAGCTCGACGGCGCGCGCGCCCTGAACCTCGCTGCCGAGCAGCATCAGCTCCATCGCCGCCTTCTTCGGCAGCACCTCGTCGATGAGCGCGGCGATCATCATCGGGAACAGCCCGCGCTTGACCTCGGGCGTGCCCATACGCGCGTCGTCAGCGGCGACGGCAAGATCGCAGACGAGCACGAGGCCGAAGCCGCCGCCGAGCGCGAGGCCGTTGACGGCGGCGACGGTGGGCTTCTTCAGGCGGCGCAGCGCCAGCAGCAGGTCGGCGAAGGCGCCGCGGGCCAGATGCTGCTCGAAGAAGCCGTCGCCAACGAGGCCGCCGCCCAGGTCGCCGCCGGCGCAGAACGCCTGCTTGTCGCCGTCGCCGGCGCCGGTCAGCACGACGACGCGGACGGCCTTGTCGTCGTCGGCGGCGCGCAGCGCGGCGAGCAGGGCGTCGACCAGCTCGGGCGACAACGCGTTGCGCCGCTCGGGACGGTTCAGGGTCAGCGTGCGGACGCCGTCGTCGTCGTTGGTGAGAAGGATGCTCATGCCGTTGTCCTCGTGGCGGGTGTCCCGCGCTCAGCCGTCGAGCAGGGCGCGGGCGATCAGCTCGCGCTGGATCTCGCTGGTGCCTTCGCCGATTGGGCCAAGCCGCGCGTCGCGGAACAGGCGCTCGACGACGAAGTCGTCGGTGTAGCCCCAGCCGCCGTGGATCTGCACCGCCATGTCGGTGACGCGCACGGCCATCTCGGTGGCGTAGGTCTTCGCCACCGAGGGCAGCACACCGAGGTCTTCGCCCTGCGCGAGGCGCCACGCCACCTGCCGCGCCATCAGCCGCGCGCCGTCGATCTCGACCTTCATGTCGGCAATCTTGAAGTGCACTGCCTGCAGCCGGCCGATGGGCTTGCCGAACGCGCGGCGCTCCATCGCGTACCTCTTCGACGCCTCGTAGGCGGCGTCGGCGATCCCGAGCGCGAAGTGGCACATTCCCACGCGCCCGAGCTCTAGCGTCTGCATCGCCTGGAGGAACCCCTGGCCGACCTCGCCGACGACGTCATCGTCGGACAGCCGGACGTCGTCGAACGTCAGGCCGCCGGTGGCCGAGCCGCGCAGGCCCATCTTCTTGTAAGGCCTGCTGCGCGACACGCCGCGCAGCGACAGGTCGACGACGAACATCGTCACGCCGCCGACGCCGGCGTCCTTGTCGGTGACGGCGAAGACGACGGCGACATCGGCGACGGGCGCGTTGGTGATCAAGGCCTTGTCGCCGCCGAGGACCCACCCGCCAGCGACCTTCCGCGCCTGACACTGGATCGACGCTGCGTCGGTGCCGGCGCCCGGCTCGGTCAGGGCGAAGCAGCCGACCTTGTCGCCGTCGATGATTGGCTTCAGCCAGCGCTGCTTCTGCGCGGCGGTGCCGAAGCGGGCCAGCGGCGCGCCGCACAAGCCGATCGAGGCGCCCGTCGACAGGAACGTCGCCGCGCAGGCCTTCGCCAGCGACTCCTGCATCATCGCCCGCACGACCCACGGTACCGTGAGCCCGCCGTCGGCCTCGGCGTGGTGGACCTTGAAGAAGCCCATGTCGGCGAGCTCGCGCCACGATTCCGGCGGGATCACGCCGGTGTGATCCACGGCGTGGGCGCGCGGCGCGATCTTCTCCTGACAGAAGCGGTCGAAGGCCGCGGCGGCGGCTGTGTCTTCGGCGGGGATCGAGAGGTCCATGGTGAGGTCCTTGAATGGGGCGGCGACGACATCGGGGCCGTCGCTCAGAAGCCGATCTCGAGCTCGCTGCGCGCGATGATTCCGCGCTGGATCTCGCTGCTGCCGGCGCCGATGGTGGTGAGAATCGCGTCGCGAAGACTGCGTTCTACATGATATTCTTTTGTATAGCCGACGCCGCCGAGGACCTGGATGGCGTCGCGCGCCGTCTTCTGCGCCGCCTCGGACACCTGCACCTTGGCCACCGCGGCATCGACGAGCGGGGGATCGTCACCGCCGTCGTTCATGGAGTCGAGCTGGTACGCGACGCGGTGGATGAGGTTCCGCCCGATCTCGTAGCGGATCTGCATGTCGGCGATCATGTGGCGCACCGCCTGAAACTTCGCGATGGGCCGGTTGAACTGCACGCGCTCGTTGGCGTAGCGGCAGACCGTGTCGATGTTGGCGCGCTGGCCACCCAGGGCGCCGGCGAGCATCGTGCTGCGCTCCCAGCCGAGGATGAGCTTGGCGGTGCCGACGAAGCCGCTGTTCAGGTCGCCGAGCAGGTTCTCCTCGGGGACCTCGCAGTCTTCGAACAGGATCTCGGCGGTCTTCGAGGTGTTCATGCCCATCTTCTCGATGCGCTGCCCCACCTTGAAGCCCGGGGAGTCGGCGTCGACGAGGAACGTCGAGATGCCGAACGCCTTCGCCTCGGGCTCGGTCACCGCGGTGACGACGAAGTGGTGCGCGATGGGTCCGTTGGTGATCCACATCTTGCTGCCATTCAGGATGTACTTTTCGCCCTGCTTCACCGCGCGGGTCTTCATCGCCGCCGCGTCGCTGCCCGAGCCCGCCTCGCTCAGGCAGAAGGCGCCCAACCACTCGCCGCTGCACATCTTCGGCAGGTAGCGCTGCTTCTGCGCCTCGGTGCCGAGCTTCCAGATCGGCACGCCGCACAGGATGGTTGACGCGCCCCACGCCATCGCGAGGCCGCCGTCGTGGCCGCCGTGGACGAAGCCCTCCTGCGCCAGACACGTCTCGAGGGCCGACAGGCCGGTGCCGCCGTACACCTCGGGGAAGGGGGCGCCGACGAGTCCCGCTGCGGCCATCTTCTTCCACAGCGCGTCGTCCCAGCGCTCATGCTTGTCGCGTTCGAGCACCGTCGGGAACACCTCGCGCGCGCCGAACTCCCGCGCGGCGTCGTAGACGGCTTGTTGGTCCTTCGTGATTGCGAAGTGCATCGGGGCTCCGGGGACGTCGTCACGGGTCGGCGGGATCAGGACGTGACAAGTGGGAAGTGGAACAACTCGAAGCGAAAGGAAAGAGCGTCGCCACGGTCGTTCGTCGGAGCCGGCGGCGCGAGGTCTTCAGCTGGTCGGGCGGTTGTGCGGGCCGTCGCGCTCGGCCCGCTGCAAGTTGCCGAGCAAGGCGCGCTGCACCATCGCGAGCAGCGTGTGCTTCATCTGTTCGAGGGTGATGCCCACCTGCACCTTGCTGCGCGCGCCCTGGTTCGTCAGCACAAACGAGACGAATGCCGTCTCGAGCGTGCCGAGGAAGATGACGCTCATCGCCAGCGGGTCGAGACCCTCGTACAGCTCGCCGCTCTTGCGGCCGTCCTGAAAGATGCGCGCGACAGAGCGGAACACGCCCGTCACGGCGGGGTTGTCGAGGGCCTCGCCGAGCCGTGCGTTGCGGCCGAACTCGAGCACGAGCACCTTGACGGCGAGCGGAAACATCTCGAAGGCCTGAAACGCGAGCTCGACGATCTGCCGGAGCTTCTCATACATGCCGATGCCCGGGGTCTCGGCGACGTCAGCGACGGCCTTCGCGAAGACGCCCCAGTTGGTGTCGAAGACGCTCGCGAGCAGCCCGTCCTTGTTGCCGTAGTAGTGGTAGACGAGCCCGTAGGCGACGCCGGCCTCCTCGGCGACGTCGGAGATGCGGCAGCCGTGGTAGCCCTTCTCGGCGAAGACCTTCACCGCCGCCCTGAGGATCTCTTTGCGCCGGTCGTCACGCGGGCCGTCCGACCGTGCCGCGGGCGACCGCGGTCGCTTGCTGGCCCGCGGGGGCGCCTCGTCGGGGGTCGCGACTCGTCCGCTCCGGGGGGGCATGTGGACACTCCGGTCGACGGGTGGGAACATCGACGAGGAAACGGCAGGGCGCCGGCGCGCTGTCGATTGACTTGGATGTCAATGCAGATGGCAACCCCGCCCGTCGAAGTCAAGCCGCCCTCGTATCGACGACCCGGGCCGCGCCGTCGCGCTCGGTGGCTCCCGGCCCGCCGCGCGTCGGGCGTGCTTCGCGCTGCCGTCACTGTCGCGCTCGTCCTGGGGCTCTGCGCTGCGGCCATGGCGGCGATCCCGCGGCCGGTGCGCGAGGCCCTGCAGAGCCGCAGCGCCAAGGTGCGGATCCTCGGCATCACCGGCGTGGCCAAGAGCCGCGACGCCGAGGCGCCGCGGTTGCTGCGCGCGCTGCTCGCCGACCCCGAGCCGGCGGTGCGGGCCGCCGCCGTCGACGCCTTCGCGACGCTCAAGGACCCGGCGGCGCTCTCCAGCGTGCAGGCCCTCGGCCAGGACGCCGACCCGACGGTGCGCGCCGCCGTCGCCCGCGCCACCGCCGCCCTCGAGAAGCTCGTGCTCGCCATCGACGTCGGCGACGTCGAAGACCTGAGCGACAAAAGCGTTCCGGGGCTCCTGCCGGTGCTGCAGGACGGCGTCGAGCAGGCGCTGCGCGCTGAGCTCGGCAAGGCGGCGACGACCCGCCGTGGCGGCGTGGCGACGGGATACGGGGCAGTGCTGCGCCTGCGGTCGCTGCGCCGCCTCGACAACAACGGCGACGGCGTGAAGTGCGACGTCACGCTGCTCGAGCTGCCGGGCAGGATCTTGCGCTTCACCTCGTCGGCGACCGCCGCTGCCGGCGTCGTCGGTCCGCTGAAGAAGTCGATGGAGCGCGAACTCGCTCTCGACGGCATCGGCGCCTGCGCGCCGTCGCTGGCCCGCGACATCGCCGAGTACGTCCGCCTTCGTGCGCCCCGCAGCCCGCGGTAGGCGCGCCCCAGCGGCGCTACCGGACGCCCAGCACGACGGGGACGAACTCGGCGCTGACGCAGGTAGCGCAGCAGCTCTGCCCGAGCCGCGCCGCCGAGCGCGCCACCACGTGCGTCTCCTGCGCCACGGTCCGCACCACGATCTCGTAGACGCCGGTGGTGAACCCGAAGCCGCACTGGTTGCCGGTGCGCACGCCCTCGTCACAGGCCGACGTGTCAACCAGTGCGCCGTCGAGCGCGGCCTCGACGCTCCAGCCCTGGGCGAGGGCCGCTCCGTCGGCGTCGACCACCGCCAGTGTGATGGCGTCGCTGCAGACACCGCAGCCGCAAGACGAGTCGGCGACGCAGCCGCCGCCGATGCCAAGGCTGACGCCGACGAGGCTGCCGACCACCGCCGCCGTCAGCATCGCCGCTCGGGTTGTGAACCACTCCAGCCTGCCCACCGCCTTCGTCATGCCTTCACGATGCCAGAGCCCACGGGCAACGGCCACCGCCGCGCTGGCACCTGTAGTCCGCCGCCACCAAGGTGCTAGGCACGGCGCGATGTCCGCACCCGCGCGTCCCGAGACCGTTCACCGCGCACCCGATCCGATCACGGTGCTCGGCGAGCCGCCGTCGACGGGGACGCGCACGCTCGCGCAGCTCTTTGCGCCGCACGCCGGCGCGATGGGCCGCGGCTTCGCGCTGCTGCTCGTGACCAATGCGTGCGCGCTGGCCGTGCCGCGCCTGGTGAATGTCGGCGTCAACCTCATCGAGGGGCGCGCCGTGCAGCCCTTCCTTGGCATCACGCCGAGCGTCGCGCGCGTCGTGGGCGCCATCGCCGTCCTCGCGGCGCTCGGTGCCGTTGTGCGTACGTTGTCGCGCATCGTGCTCTTCAACGCCGGCCGCGACGTCGAGCGGGGGTTGCGCCGCGACGCGTTCGCGCACCTCGCGACGTTGTCGCCGGGGTACTTCGCGCGGGCCTCGGTCGGCGACCTGATGAGCAGGATCACGAACGACCTCACGAACATCCGGCTGCTCACCGGCTTCGCGATGCTCAACACCTTGAACGCGGCGATCGTCGTGGTCGTCACCGTGCCCGTCTGCTTGCTCCTGGATTGGCGGGTGGCGCTGTGGTCGCTGCTGCCGTTTCCGCTCGTGATCGTCGCTGCCCTGCTCGTGTCGCGCACGATGTTTCGCCGCACGAAGGAGCTTCAGGAGGCGACGGGAGCGCTGTCGTCGGTGGTGCAGGAGTCCCTCGCCGGGCAGATGGTCGTGCGCGCGTTCTCGCAGGAGTCCGCCGTTGAGCGGCGCTTCGGCGGGGTCAACGACCGCGTCTACGACGCGGCGATGCGTCTGGCGCGCGTCCGGCTGCTGATGGGCCCGCTGATGGGCTTGATGGGCTCCTTCGCCATTGCCATGGCTCTCGCCCAGGGCGGCGTCGTTGTCGTGCAGGGCCGCATGAGCGTCGGTGACGTCGTCGAGCTGAACGCGCGCCTGCTGCAACTCACCTGGCCCATGATCGCGCTCGGCTTCGTCGTGTCGGTCTGGCAGCGCGGCAAGGCGAGCCTCGCCCGCGTGAACGAGGTCCTCGCCGTCCGGCCTGACGTCATCGACGGCGCCGTGCGGCGGCCGGCCGGGGCCCTGCGTGGCGACGTCGCGCTCCACAACCTGTGCGTCGACGTCGAGCGCGCCGATGGCGGCGCCCGGCGCGTCGTTGACGACATGAGCGCGACCATCCCCGCGGGTGCGTTCGTGGGCGTCGTCGGGCGCAACGGCGCCGGCAAGTCGATGGTGTTGAAGGCCATCGCGCGCCAGCTGCCGGTGGCGCGCGGCCAGGTCCAGATCGACGCTGTCGATGCCGTCGATTGGCACCTCGCGGCGCTGCGGCAGGCGCCCGGCGGCATCGCCGTCGTACCCGAGGACGGCTTCCTCTTCTCGGCGTCGCTGCGCGACAACCTCGCCTTCGGCGCCACCGCGGTCACCGACGCCGACGTCGAGGCGGTGGTTGACCTCGTCGACCTCCGCCGCGACGTCGCGCGCTTCCCCGATGGGCTCGCGACGCTGGTCGGCGAGCGCGGCGTCACGCTGTCGGGCGGCCAGCGGCAGCGGGTCGCCCTCGGCCGCGCGCTGCTCGCCCGCCCGGCGGTCCTGCTGCTCGACGATTGCCTGTCCGCGGTCGACGTCGAGACCGAGAGCAACATCCTCGCCGCGCTGCAGCGTGGGTTCGTCGGCGCCGGCGGCATCGTCGTGCGCCCGACCATCGTGATGGTCAGCCATCGGCTGAGCGCGCTGCGCACCGCCGACGAGATCCTGGGCCTCGCCGATGGTCGCGTCGTCGAGCGCGGGACGCACGACGCGCTGATGCGCGCGGGCGGCCTGTACGCCACCTTGTGGGGCGAGGTGCAGCGGCGCGCGGCGCTGGCGAAGCGGCTGCAGGCCGAAGGAGCCCAGGTATGACGACGTCATCGACCGCGAGCCCGGCGAGGCGTCGGAGCGACGGCGAGCTGCTGCGGCGCCTGGTGCGCGACGTTGCGCCGGAGCGCGGTCTGTTCGTGCTCGCGGTGCTGCTCTACGCGCCGCTGACCCTGCTGTCGGTGGTGCAGCCCGTGGTTATCGGACACGCCGTCGACGACGGCTTCCGCGCTGGCGACACCGCCGCGGTCTGGCGCTGGGCCGGCGTGTTCGTCGTTGTCGTCGCCGGGCGGGCGCTGGTCGAGGCGGCGCAGGGGCTGTGGATGCAGCAACTCGGCCAGGGGGCCGTGACGCGGATGCGCGTGCGCCTGTTCGCCAAGCTGCAGCGGCTCCCGCTGGCCTTCTTCGAGCGCCAGCCGCTCGGTCGGATCATGACGCGGGTGACCAACGACACCGAGAGCGTCGCCGAGCTCTTCTCGTCGGGCGCGGTCAGCCTCGTGGGCGACCTGCTGTTCCTGGTGGGGACCATCGTGATGCTCTTCGTGGTCGACGTACAGCTGTCGTTCGCCGCGCTCGTGACAATCCCGCCGCTCGTGGTCGGTGTGCAGTGGTTTCGTCGGCGGGCGCGCGACGTCTTCGGGCGGGTGCGTGCGGCGCAGTCGGTGCTGAACGGCACGCTGCAGGAGCTGTTGAGCGGCATGGCCATCGTCCAGTTGTTCGCGCGGGTCGAGGTCGTCGGCGATCGCCTCGATCAAGAGAGCGTCGCCTACACCGAGGCCAACAAGGACGCCATCTTCCTCGACGCTGGCGTCTACTCCTTCGTCGACGCCGTCAGCGTGATCGCCGTCGCGATCACGCTGGCCGCGGCGAGCCAGCTCGGGGTGCGCGGGGTCGCGCCCGACGGCGCGCTCTCGCTCGGTGTCCTCGTCGCCTTCGTCGACGCGCTCGGCCGGTTCTTCCTGCCGGTGCGGGAGCTGTCGAACAAGACCACGATCATCCAGTCGGCGCTCGTCGCTGCCGACCGCATCGCCGATCTCGACGCCGAGCCCGAGACGATCACCGCGCCGTCCTCACCGAGGCCGGCGCGCTTCGAACGCGAGCTGCGTCTGCGCGACGTGCACTTCGCCTACGGTGACGGCCCACCCGTCCTTCGGGGGCTCTCGTTCGTCGCGCAGAAGGGCGAGCGCATCGGGATCGTCGGGCACACCGGCGCCGGCAAGTCGACCCTGGTGAAGCTGGTGCCGCGCCTGTACGACGTCACGGGCGGCGCGATCCTGCTCGACGACGTCGACGTCCGCGACCTCGACCCGAAGGCGCTGCGGCGGCTGACGACGGCGGTGCCGCAGGAGACCTTCCTGTTCAAGGGCACCATCGCCGAGAACCTGCGCTTCGGCGCGCCCGACGCGACGGACGCGCGCCTGCTCGACGCGGCCCGCGCCTGCTGCGCCGACGACGTCGTCGAGCGTCATGGCGGCCTGCGCGGCGCCGTCACCGAGCGCGGACACAACCTGTCGCTGGGCGAGCGACAGCTGCTCGCGCTGACCCGCGCGCTGGTCTGCGATCCTCCGTTGGTGATCCTCGACGAGGCCACCGCGTCGGTCGACCGAGAGACCGAGCGTCGGCTGCAGCTGGCGCAGGAGCGCCTGATCGCCGGCCGCACCGCCCTGATCGTCGCCCACCGACTCACCACCATCGAGCGCTGCGACCGAATCCTCGTCGTACACGAGGGTCGCGTCGATGAACAGGGCGCCCACGCTGAGCTGCTGGCCCGCGGCGGCCGCTACGCCGCGCTCGTGGAGCTGCAACAGGCGCAGGGCTGAATGACGTAACGCCGGCCGAAGGCCCCTCAGGCTCTGAGGGCTCCCTGTGTGGGGGAGCGCAGCCTGGCCGACGACGGACGTTAGCAGCGGTCGCCAGGGCCGCCGCGCCTCGATGTGACACGCAGCGCCACTCGCTCTGCGGCGAAGTCGGGCTTGGCGTAGCGTCGACTGGGAACATCATGATGAACATCGACCTTGCCACCGTCCTCATGCTCGAGCTGGCCAGCTCGTTGACCGCGCTCCTGATCCTCGCTGCGGCCAGCCAGCGGCTGCCGTCGTCGGGCCTGAACGACGCGCGCGGCGCGATGCTGGCGCTGGTGCCGGCGTTCGCGCTTCAGCTCGAGATCGTGGCTGGCTTCGTGCCCGAGGCGTTGGCCGTGACGGCCTCGAACGTGTTCTTCTGGACGAGCGCCGCCTTGATCTTCACCAGCTACGCGCGCTTCGCTGGCGCGACACCGCCGCCACGCTGGCCGGCCGCCTTCGTCGCCGGGGCGACCGTCGTGTTCACCGCGCTGTTCCACTTCGGGGCCTCGCACGTCGCACGGGCGTCCTTCGCCTCGCTGACCATCGCGGTGCTGTTGACGGCGTCGTTGGTGCCGCTGGCGCGTGAGGGGGGCTTTCGCAAGGAGCCGTCACGGCGGGTGTCGTTCCTGCTGATCCTGCTGGTCGCGCTGCCCTTGTGGGCGCGCTTCTTCCTGCTGGTGACCAGGCTCCGCGACGACATCGCCCCGCTGATCCCGACGTTGGAGACAGCGCTCGGCTTTGTCCCCGCGGTGCTGTTGGTGCAGGGCTACGCGCTCGCCTTCCTGACCATGCAGCGCGAGCGCGGCGAGGCGCTCGCCGAGGAGCGCGCCATCGTCGACGAACTGACTTCGTGCTTGAACCGCAGGGCGCTCGAGGAGCGCGTGCGGAGCGAGCTCGCCTACCAGGCGCGCTTGCACCGACCGTTCGCCGTTCTCGTCGTTGATCTCGATCAGCTGCAGCAGATCAATGACGAGCATGGTCGCGCCGCCGGGGACGCCGTGTTGATCGCGGTCGCCGCCGCCCTGCGGATGCTGCTCCGGCCCAGCGATGTCGTTGCCCGATCTGGCGCCGGCGAGTTCTGCCTGCTCCTGCGCGACTCCGATGTCGACACGGCCTCTGCCGTCGCAGAGCGCGTGTGCGCGACGATGCGTGCGACGCCCGTGGCCTTCGCGCGCAAGAGCATCTCTCTGACGGTGAGCGTGGGCGTCGCGGGCGCTGCCGAGGGCGAAGACTGGCAGACGCTGTTTCGCCGCCTCGAGGCCGCCGTGCGTCGCGCGAAGCAGGAGGGGCGCAACCGCTGCGTCGCCGCCGTGCCGCCGTCGACTTCGCCGCCACCGCCGACGGCGCCCCCGGGCGATGGCGCGCCGACGGCGTGAGCGCACCCGTGCCCATCGACATCCCGATCATCCTGTTCCTCGAGCACTCGACGTCGCCGAGCGCGTCGCTGATCCTCGCGACCGCCACCCCGAGCGCGCAACCCTAGGGGTTGAACGCGGCGCGCGCCGCGATGCTGGCCCTCGTGCCCGGCCTCCTCCCTGCAGGTCGCGCGCGGTCATGCCCGGGCCGCCGTCGGCCCGTCAGGCGCCCACGAGGCGCACCGCCAGCCCCTTCGCCAGGTAGATGCGCAGACCATCCACCCACAGCGCGCCGTCGGCGGTGACGACGACGCCGCGGTCGTCGCGGCGCACGCCGACGACGTCGACCTCGACCTGGATGAGCCGGTTCTTCGGCACGACCTGACCGCGGTACTTCCAGGTGAGCGGCGCTCCGGTGGCGAGGCTCTCGAAGCGCGCGTCCCGCAGGCCGTGACGCCCGGCGAGGTCATCGGCGACGCAGGCCCACTGCAGCGCCTGGATCATGGCCTCGATGCCCAGCGAGCCGGGCTGCACCGGGTCCTGGAAGAAGTGCGCCTTGAAGAACCAGTCGTGCAGCACGACGTCCTTGGCGGTGCGCACGCGCAGGGAGCCCCGCTCGTTGCGCCACGCGCCCTCGACGCGGTCGAGCATCAGCAGGGTGGGCGCGCCCACCGGCGGCGGCAGCCGTGGGGACGACGCGAAGAAGCGCGCCGGCGCGTCGCCGAGGGCGAACGGGAACTGCACGTCGGCGAGTGGCTCGGCGGGCAGACGCAGCCGCGCCTTGTCGTCATCGGTGGAGCCGACACCGACCTGGCGGATCAGGGCCTCTTCAGGGAAGAAGCCGAAGACCGTGGTGCCCGAGAAGATCGGGCGGCCGTCGACGGCTCGGGTGTCGAACGTGAATTCCTGGATGATCATGCCGCCCGACGACGACGACTTCGTCAGCTCTGCGGTGGTCAACAGCGCCCCGACGTCGCGCGGCACCTCGGCGTGCTGCGTCGCCTTGCCGTCGAGGTTGCGGTACTTGAGCGGCTTGTCCGACGTGCGCGTGCTGCCGACGTAGCTCGACAGCCAGCCGCAGGGCTGCAGCGACACCTCGAGCAGCACGGCGAACGGCATGTGCGCGCCCTGCGAGCCCTGCGCCTCATCGAAGTACCAGGCGTCGTCGGGGACGTCGTAGCGGACGACGGCACGCGTGCCCGCGGGGTTTTGGCCCTTGTGCAGGGAGCCCAGCGGCGGCCCGCGCAAATCGTCGACGTGGGACATGAAGTGGTAGGGAGGCCCGGGCATACGGGCCACCGGGCTGCCGTCGTCGTAGACGTCGTACAGGCCCGGGAAGGCGAGCCCCGGGCGACCGATGCCAGTGGCCAGCACCGACGCAAAGCCCGTCAGCGGCACGTCGCGGTCGGTGGCTGTGACCGAGCGGGGCGCGATGGCGTCCTTGCCGTCGCCCTTCGGCACGAGGCCAAGCAGGTCGGGCCGCGACGTCACGGGGCCGTCGGCGACGAGCGCGAGCACGACGTCCTTGCAGTGCAGGGACTTCAGGCCGTCGACGGTGACGAGGATGTCGCAGCGCAGCGTGGGGCTCGCGCCGCCGGTGACGCTCTTGACGAAGAGCTCGTAGATCATCGAGCGCGACGCCGGCGTCGCCTGTCCGCGACAGCGCAGTGGCATCTCGGCACCGCGGCCGGGCTCGAAGCGGAAGCCATCGCGGGCGATGGTGTAGCCGCTGGCGGCGAGGAACGTCGAGGCGACCTGCAGGCATCCCTGGAACATGATCGTGCCGGGCATGCACGGATCGTCCTTGAAGTGGCCGTCGTAAAACCACTTGTCGTCGTGCAGGTCGAGCTCGCCGCGAAGCTGCCCGCGGCCCCACGGCCCGCCGTCGAATGACAGCGACGTCACGCGGTCGATGAGCAGCATGTCGATGAAGCGGCCGTCGGGGTTGCCTATCGGGTCGTTGGTCTCGCGCGGTGGATCGATGCGTGGCGTGCGCACGTGGGTCTGGCACAGCTCGAAGCCCGCGCCGAAGCAGGCAAAGGCGTCGCCGCGGCTGAAGGCGAGCAGCTCGTCCCGCGACAGCGCCGTCTTCGTCGTCGGCGCCACCGCTCCGTCGTGGGGCAGGGCGCGGATGGCGGCGGCGTCTTCGTCGGCGGGCTTCCACAGGATGCCGCCCGAGTGGGCGAGCTCGTCGCCGGTGAAGAAGCCGGCCTGACCGTTCTTCACGCGCAGCACCACCGGCCCGTCCAGGGAGCCGAGCCGCGTCTCGGAGTGGAAGAAGAAGATGCGCGCCTCGCTCGTCGCCGAGATGGCGGCGGTGGCGAAGCCGTCGATGACGATGTCGTGCACGAGCACATCGCCAATCTTCGGCAGCTGCTCGGTGTAGGTCAGGTCGCAGCCGAGCAGCCGGTAGACGCGCTCGCCGCGGTTCTCGAAGTCGACGCCCATCAGCGAGATGAGCAGCAGATCGGCCTGGCCCGTCTCGATGAGCACGCCAGCGGGCACGCGGCCCTCGTGCAGGTACCAGGCGTCGGGGCGAACGTCGGTGGCGGTGACGATCTGCTTGCCCTTCTCGAGCTTGCCCGGCGTCGCCGTCGTCGACAGCACCCGGTCGCATAAGAGCAGCGGCGGCTCAGGCATGCGCACCTGACGATAGAAGCCGTCCTGTCGCGAGAACAGCGGGCCGAGCACCGTCGAGAGCTTCTCCGACGCCAGCGACACCAGCTGGGCGCGGTCGTAGAGCGTGGTTGTCGTCGCGGCCGGCACCGGCGCGGTCGGCGTCTTCGTCGACGTCGTCGCCGGCGCGGTGGGCTCCGGCATGGTGGTCGGGATCGCACGCGGGGCGGCGGGGGGCACCGTCATGGCGGGCCGTACCGTGACCGGTGCGACGGCAGCTGCGGGCGGGGCGGGCGCGCGCGAGGCGAGCGAGAACAAAGCTGTCGTCGTCGTCGCGCTCGCCTGCGACGAGGCGTGGACGGCACCCACCAGCGCGCCAACGGCACGGTGGCGGCTCTGCAGGAACGCCTCGTGCGCGCGCTGCGCCGACGCGAGGAACCCTTGGTGCGCCTGCAGCATCGCAACGCGCTGGGCCTGCAGCGCGGTGAGCACGGCGGCGTTGTCGGCGCTCGGCACGGCAAGCGCGCCGGCAGAGGCCCTCTGGTGCTCCGCGTACGCGTGGCGAGACGCGGCGCCATTCGTGGCGCCGTGTGCGGGGCCATTCGCGACGCCGTTCGCGGCGCCACTCGCGACGCCGTTCACGCGAGCGTGGGCCGCGAGGGGCGAGATGGTCGCCGCCGGCGCGGAGGGCCGCGCCGGCGCCGGGCGCGCGACGACAGCGTCCTGGATGAGGTCGGCGGGGACGACGCGCGGCCGCCGCGGCGGCACGGGCATGACCTCGACACCGCCCTTCGCGGCCACCGGGGCGGGCCACGGCTTCGGCGGGCGGTGGGCCGCGACCCGCAGCGCGCGCGCCGGCGCCGTGGCCTTCGCCGTGAACCGCGCGAGCAGCGCCGGGTCACCGAGCCCAAGCTCGGCGAAGCGGGCGGCCACCGCGGCGGGGTCGCCGTCGACGGCGACGACCGCGGCGTCGGGCAGCGTCGCCTGCGCCCACTGCGCCACCAGGCCGCGCGGCGAGACGTCGACGAGCGTTCGCACGCCGCGGGCGTACAGCTTGCGCAGCATCAGCGGCACGTCGACGACACGCAGCGCCTGCTGCACGATGGCGTCGGCGCAGGCGTCGCTGTCGGTGCGCTCGAGAGGGCCGCCGTCCTCGCCGACGCCCGTCGACCACACCAGCGCGCGGGCCGGCCCGACGGGGCGGTGATTCAGCTGCCGGTAGCGGTCAGCGACGAAGGCCACGGCGGGCACGTGCACCGCCGGCGCGTCCTGCACGACGATGGGCGTGATGCCGAGCGCCGCGCTGATCGCGGCGACGCCCTCGGGGGCGCCGGCGAGCACGACCTCGTCGTCGTGGTGCCACACGGTGGCGAAGACGTCGTCGCGACGGGCGAGCTCGGCCTCGACCCGCGCCCGCGGCGCGCGGGCACAGACGGTGGCCCACGCGTTGCCCAACTCGGGCCGTCCGCGCGAGCGCCACAGCGCCATGACGGCGTTGTTCTGGCCGCCAAGCTCGTTGGTGAACAGGCGCATGGCGACAGTGTCGGCGAGCACCGGCAGCGGGTCGGGCCAGATGCCGGCGGCGACGAGCGCGTTGCTCTCGCCGAGCGAGACGCCGAGGTAGTGCCGCGCGTCCAGCCCGAGCACGTCGCGCGCGAAGGCGAAGCGCGCCTGAGTCGACACTGACGACAGGAATAAGTCGCGCTCGCTGCCCATTGAGCCGCGCTCGCCGCGCAAGAGCGGCAGCGCCTCGTCGCGAAAGGTCGCGTCCAGCGTGCGCCGCACAGCGGGGAACGCAAGCCATGGCTGGGCCAGGCTGCGCGTGGGCATCACTGGCCCGAACAGGAAAGCGACGTCTTCGCGCTGCCGCAGCGCCTGCTCCGGCGCGTGCACGCGCAGCCGGCGGGGCGCGACCTCGACTCCCAGGCGGGCGCCGGTGTCGCTCTGCACGACAACGTCGCCGCCGGCCAGCAGGGCGGTGCCCACGGCGAGCAGGCCGGTGGCGGCGTGGGCGGCGCCGAGGCCGCCCTCGACGTCGGCGTTGGTCCAGGTGACCCGGGCCCCGTCGTTGGCGTCCTCGGCGTCATCGACGACGCCTATCACCGGCAGGCCGAGCGCGGCGGCGCGCTCGGGCGCCATCACGACGAAGACGACGGCGGCGTCGGCGGCGGCTACGCCTTCGACGCAGGCCTGGTGGCGTGCGTCGGCGGCGGCGTCGACGGCGCCGACGAGCGCGGCGTCGAGCTCGCCGGCGCCGATCAAGGCGCGCGCGACGTCGAGGGCGTCAAGGCCCGACCGCTCCTCGGCGCTCACCGTGAAGCCGGGGCCGCGCAGGTCGAGCTGCACGTTCAGCCGGTTGGCAGGGATGTTGGGCATCGTGCCGAGCACACCGGTGGCGCCCATCGGCGGCATCGCCAGGTCGCGCAGCGCCGCCAGCGACGCGGCGTCGACGTGCGCGGTGCCAAGGCGCTTGTCCGCGAGGTGCTCGGCGCGCCAGCGCAGCCCCGGTGTCGTCACCGCGACGTCGGCGCCCATGCCGATGAACACGCCGGTGCGCTCGCGGGGCAGGGCTCCGTCGGGCAGGCC
>Ga0194129_10001119_pt1 | contig 46046 bp, 42 predicted proteins | sample TA2KigCa35mmetaG_FD_150862 | JGI IMG/M metagenome (GOLD analysis project Ga0194129, IMG submission 150862) | Freshwater microbial communities from Lake Tanganyika, Tanzania - TA2015038 Kigoma Deep Cast 35m | ecosystem: Environmental > Aquatic > Freshwater > Lake | place: Tanzania: Lake...
TCTCTTTAGTCCGAATAACGGAGATTTTTCTCCTGTCTTTCCTGACATAGGATTGTTGGTCCCGCTAGCTGCACAGGACTTGGAACAGAAACGAGAAAAGCCTCCTTTTTTGTAAGGAAGCTTTGTCCCGCAGGTGCAGTGTGGCCAATCACCGTCATATTCATGTTTGACGACGTAATCAGGATATGACAATCCATGAGAACGTAAGTGGTATCCTAAAGCATTCTGCGCCGAACATTCATGTCCGCATTCTTTGCATGTGATCATGACCTAAATATACATGGTAACATGCGTTTTGTAAAAGTCATGACTACAAAAAGAAGAAAGGCCCTCTTTCGAAGGCCTTTCCTATCAAAGATGGTCGTTTCCGACTATCAGATGATGTTCATGTCCAAGCACGTCACGGTCCCGAAGAAATCGCTGCGAACCATTTTCTTACCGTAGCGAGTCATTACACCCTTGCGTGGTGTGAAATCTTCCGGTGCGAAGATGGTTGGTGTGACGATGAGCGGAACGTATGGTGCATAGACGTAGCCGGTCTCGAGGTAGCTGCCGCCCTTGTAGCCGACGAGGATCTTGTTTCTGACGAAGTAAGGATCCTTGTAGACCGTGAAGCGGTTGCTGAGAGAGCCGATTGCCTCTGCTCCGATTGTGAATGGAGAAGCGACTTGACCTTCACCATCGATGGAGAACTTCGGCTTATAGAGGACCGAGGACTCGAGGACCGTGGCGACGTCCGGGCCGCAAACGAGGAAGTTTGCAGAGCCGCGGAGTGTCTTGCGGTGGATGGTGTTGGCAACGTCGATGATGGTCTCGACGAGGGTCTCGTACCACTCACGAACTGTACCTGTGAAGGCCGGTCCGATTGAGAGGGATGAGGCAAGAGAAACTGCAGCACCCGTGACCTTGTTGACGAACTTACCTGGGGCACGTGACCAGTAGTAGTTGGCGCCGTTGGCTTGTGTGACGAGGTCGCTGAGGATTTCGCGGTCAATCTCAAGAGCGATTTGCTCAGAGAGGATTGACGTTAATTCGACCTCTGCATCCATGGAGTGGTATGCGTTGAGGTCTTGCGCAAGTTCTGGTGACCAGCGAGCACGAAGCTTGCGGGTTGTTGCAGTAATTGCGAGTGACTCGATCTTGATATCAATCTCTGGGATTGCCGGAGAAGGAGTTGTTCCGAAGTCAGACTCGAATGAAGGAACGGTGAGCGTTGCGCCAGCTCCTGCACCGTCACCACCGAGGGCAGAAACAGAATCTGACTTAGCAAAGGTGACGCGGCCTGTTGCTGCTGTAAGAGTAGATAGACCGTTTGCACCTTTAAGAACTAATTGGACGTAGTTACCGTTGAGTGCGTCTGGGACGAACTTCAATGATGTTCCTGTTCCTGTAAGGGTACCACGCTTGTTGAGGCGACGAAGGTTGAGAACGCCGCTTCCACCTTGGTAAGAATCTCCCCATGCCGTTGCGTTTGCGCCGAAGCCGCTGAAGACAGCAACTTGGTCGACTGCGAGGAGGTCTGCACCGGTGAGTGCGCTTGTTGGGAGGTAGACGAAGAGTGCATCTAAGTCATTGTTTGTAAGCGCTGTTTCAACTTGACTGTCGAAGTCCATTAAGCGAGCATTCGATCCACTGAAGCTTGTTCCTGTGCCGAGGACGAGGCCGTCTGTCCAGGTTAATCCGTCTAATCCGCTCCATGAACCTGAGTAAACTGAAGCTGCAGCAAAGTTAACTGCCGTGAGTGAACCAGTTACCTTCGAGTAGCCTGTTCCAACAAGGTCGTACATACCGCCAGTTGCGAGAGAACCGGATTGGACTCCGCGGCCTGTTGGGTTGTTATAAATGGATTGACCTTTCTTATAGGCCGCTTCTGTCGTTTGACCAGCAGCTTGTCCAACGTCTGTTCCGTATGTATAATCCAAATAGAAAATGAGTCCGCTTGGGAGGCTCATTGGTTGGATTGACACGAGCTCGTTGGCGACGAGGCCACCGAACACGCGACGGACGATTGGGAATGCGATGTTGCTGAAACCCTGGATTTGTCCAGAGGAAGCAACGTTACCGCCGCCTGTTGAAAGTGATGCACTCTCCTTAAGGACTTGAGCAGCTTGGTTTTCAAGAAGTTGTGACATCATCTCGCGGCGTTGACCGTCTAGACCACGAAGGAGACCTGTGCGGCTCCATTTTTCTGTTAAACGTGCACGTTCGGCGCCGACATGCTTCTCTCGGATGCCTTGTGCTAATTGATCAATTGTAAAAGTCTTCATTGTTTTTCTCCTAAAATGATTATCAAAAAGTTATTAGAAATTTATCTTGCCGTATCACTTGATACCAGCAAGTCTTGCCCAACGCTCGGCCTCGACACCTTCATTCAATGTTTGTGTAGAGGCAGGGCGTGTTATTTGTGAAGAAGAACCGATGACGCGGCTTTCAGTCACATTCTTGCGAGGCTTGACTAATGTCTTTGCAAGTGATTCGTAAACGAGCTTGGCTTCGCGAATTGTTTCTGCAGCATCAAGTTGCTCAATTACCTGCGACTTTTGACGAGATGTGAGCGACTCGTTTTGCAAAAGCTTGTTTGTGAAGAGAAGCTTTGCGTTGAACAGATTCGTTTCTGCCAACTTCTTGCTTAGCATTTCAAGTTGATCTGTGCTAGCAGCAGATTTTGCACCACTATTTGAGTCGGCGCGCAGAACAGAACCCTCAGAAAGGGACTGCGAAAGTTTATTAAACCTAGAAACTGAGGCGTTGTAACGTTTGGCTGCTTCAGCGTATGCAGCCTTTAATTGAGCCGCACGGGAAGCTGCTTGTCTTGCTTCAACCAAAGTTGTAGCATCTTTTGTGGCAGCATAAAGCTTCTTTAATTGAGAAGCACGAAGACGTAATGATTCTTGAAGCTTGAGCTCTTTAGCCATTTGTAGACGAACTGACTCATTGGCAGGTTGTCTTCCTTGGACATTCTTGCCCGCGGTATTAGGCTCGGCGGTGTCTTTTGCTTGACCCATAGAAACTATTTCGTCCACATTAACTTCTAATAAGTCGTCTTCATCGAGATCATCATCTTGTTTATCACAATGCGCTTCGAGTTGTTGTCCGTCGGGCGCAGCTGCGGCGGCGGCGGCGGTGCCGGCGGTGGCGAGCTCGGTGGGATTTGTTGGATCGTTTGCTTCTTCATCCATACCATACATTTCCTCGTCCATACCGCATGATGCTTCGGCAAGATCCATGTCTAAAGGTTCACCTTCTTCTTCGGCGCCGCCGAAGTCATCGAACTCGGCGGTGGCGGGCCTGAGGCCGGCGGAGGAAGGTGCATGCTCTGATTCATCGGCCTCTCGAAGAAGCTTCATTAATGCAATTTCACGACGAAGCATGGACTCGTCGATCTCGACGACTGCATCATCGCTGAGGTTTAGAATCTCAAGAAGCCCTTCTCCTTCGCCTTCAGGTTCCTCAACAGGCTCTTCACCTTCGCCTTCAGGTTCCTCAACAGGCTCTTCACCTTCGCCACCTTCTTCTTCTTCACCTTCTTCATCATTCTCGTCGTCGAGGACGAGTTCGACTGCTGCATCTTCCAAGGAATCTGCTAAATCGACGCCAGGAAGGTCCAGTTCGATACGTACTTTTTCTTCACCTAAAAGATTTTTTTTCATTGTTGTCTCCTGCAACTTTTCAATTTTTTCTAAATAATTTCTTAATCTCAAACCGTAACCCAACCTAGCGGCGGGATCCTCTACGCTTTCCTGAAGATATGAATAAATCGTATCAATCGCATCATTAACGCGTGATATATCTGACTCAATTGATTCAAAAACAGGTGATGTGCTTGAAAGTGTTTCAAGCATTTTTTCAACGTAAAGTAATCTTTGTTCCATCTCATTAACATTTGCGGGAGATGAAGAATGATCAATTTCATTTGTATCATCCTCTTGTACCGCCGAGGCAAGTTCAGAAAAACAAACTGTTTCTAAAGCATCATCTTCAGAAAACTCTTTGTTACTTTTTAAGATTTTAGTGTCGTGTGGCGGCGAGCCACGATCATGAGGTTCATCACAAGATTCTTCATCCAAAGATTCACCAAGAAGTTCTTTTTCAATCAACTCTCGGATACGAGGCGCAACTGCTTCGACAATTACTCTTTTTGCATTGTCTTCAGCTATTTCTTTAACCTTTTTTAAATCTGCAATTGCTTCTTCGTAAAGTTGCTTCGACATTTTTATTTTTCTCCGTCTATATCAAGTGTCGGAATCAGAACTTCCTAATTTACCTTCTACACCTAAAACCTGCGTTGCAATTTTTTGTGCATATTCAGCAGGATTCTTTGTACCAGTGTTTGGTCCGCCGACAACATAATTTGGCTTAATGTCGCTTGACTTAATTTCTGGATTTGAATTCTTTTCTGTTCCGTCTGTCTTACCAGGACCTGGTGATGTTAAATCCGGAACATAAGCATTTGCAGGATCTCCAGCCATTTTCCAAGACCCATCGGCTCCTGCCGTTAAATTTGGAGAATCTGTGTAATCCATGTTAACGCCGTTTCCAAAATATGAATCTCCGGGTTGGAGACCATTCTTTAGATAAGCGTTGCCTTGACTTACGACAAGAGCCCTATAATCAACTTCCTTACCAACGTAGTTGCTGGTCGGAGATGCAGGAAACAACTTGCTCAATAAACTATTCTTCGCGTTACTCTCAGGAGCATAAACAGTATATTTTCCCTGACCAGCCATAATATCCTCCGTTATTCTTCAGTAATCGTAAAAAATCACTTAGCGTGCTTCTTAACAAGAGGCTTTTTGACTTCATTATCCTTCTTAGCCTTCTTAGCCTTTGCTGCGACGCGCTTCTTGGCTTCGTGAATTTGGCCGAGGCGCTTGATTAAACGAGCTTCTTCAAGGCCTAGAGCCTTATAGTGATTAATATGGTTTTCAAGAGAATCCGCATATTCAGAAGCCTCAACTTCTTTTGCGGCCTCCGCGGCATCCTCTGTAGATTCCATGTCTCCAAAGAGCTTTGACTCTTTGAATTTGGCAACTTCTTCTGCAATAATCTTTTTTAAAACATCTGATGTAAGCTTCATGATATAAACCTCGTGCAAATATATATACTTTAATTATTGTTACTAAAAAAAAAATTAAAATTTCTTTGGCGTTTCTGCAAAGGCTAGTTCAGCCCATTTTGAAGCAACGTCATTTCCGAACAATTGTTCAGGAGTACTCCTAGAAACAGCTCCTTCTACTGAGCTAGCAGGAACAGGCGGTTGAGAATACTGGTTTTCATTCAACATAGTATGTAATGTATTTGCTGCAGTGTCAGCAAAGATAGATTCCATCACGGGATTTCCGTTAGATTCTCTTTTAATTGTCTCAGCTAAAGTTTGCGAATACTTTACATTCTGTCCACGTTTGTAACTATTTTGCTGAGTTGTAGACTTTTGTGAATGTTTAACTTGTGTTGAAGATTCTTGAATGGAATGTTTTGTTGTGTTTATTCCTTCAGCCAAAATCTCGACCAAACATTCTTTAACAATAGACTTTAATTGTTGTTTAGTAATACCCATATTCACCCTATACCGTTCCAGAAAGTAGAGCCGCCTATAGAACCAGTTAAAACCGGCATCATGTCTGAATCTATGTTCGTAAGTTCACAATATAAGCTGTACGCTGCATCCGTCGCACCGTCGCGCTTAATAAATATTTCTTTTATTCGTGCGTCCAATTCTAGCGTTTGGCCTCCATTTACTTTATAGTAATAATTTGCTCCAACTCCATTGATACCGTTCTCTGTAAACCCTACTCTAAGGTATACTCCGTCAGCATCTAAATTACTAATTTTAAGATGTTTCGTAACCTTATCTAACGAATGTTTAGTAACAGTCGTAGTCGCAGTGCTTGAAATAACCCACGGAAGACCTGACCCCATGAATTCAGTTACTGAATTAAAACCTACTCTTGGATCTTTCATGATTCATTTACCTTTAATTGTGATTATTTCGTTTAGTATTCTATCAATTCTATCTGACTTTGTGAATACCTTTTGTAACTCTTCTGGATTAATTTGACGACCTTCGGCCATCATAAAAGCTCCAGGGGTCGAAGGCTCAGAAACAAAATCCCAACAAATTAACTGGAAGTCGTCTTGGACGATTTGATAATCACCTTGCTTCTTAGTCGTTCCAACCCCGCGAGAAGAAATGCCGAGCTTTACTCCTGACTCAACTAGAGACTGAAGGATCTTTCCGGAAGGCGTATCAAGTATCTCAACAGTTCCATAGACGACGTCACCATCAACATGAGCCTCACGAACGATGTGAGACACGTTCTTCAAATTAACGACAGAGGAATCAGGATGGTCTAATTCTCCCAATGCGCGATTTTCAATAATAAATTTTTGGTAGTTACGAACCTCACGTTCAAGAACAGGATGGGGATAGATACGACCGTTTTGGTTTAAGGTATCAGACTTTTGAAGAATACCTTTCATAACAATCTTACCTGAATTGGCCTCTCGTGCCTCCTTGATCATATCAGGAGTATAATCAAAAACTTGATAGGAATTAATTAAGCGTAAATCAGACATTTTCTCCTCCTGACAACTCATCAATAAGCTTGATATAAAGCATGTATTCTGCAACCACAGAATCATCAACATTTTTAATCTCGTTTAAAAGCCCAGACTTAACTTCTGTTAACTTGTTTGTAAGATACTTTTCTTCATCAGTCTTTTGAGAAATGTAACATTCAATCGAATTTAAAAGCTTCTCACGAATCTCGTTGATCTTAAGAAGGATGGTCTTATTCTCGTCATTTGCAGCGGAAAATGCGTAAGCCTTGATGAGGGACTTTTGTTCATTTGTCAAGGTAGAATCATACTTTTCGCCAAGCTTCTTCATCATAATCTTCATTAAAAGACGATTAGAACCATTGGATGAATTTTCTGAGACAACATGTTCAGAAGGCTCTTGTTTAGGTGTAGTCAACCAATTTACCACATGATCTTCATATTTAGCCATTTTTAGTAAATCAGGAGATTTTGAACGCCAATTATTAAAAAGATTTTGAATCGTTGCAAACGTTTTATATTCAGCGATGTGTTGATCATAAAAGTTTTCATCATTTAATTGATGATTTATTGATCTAATCAATAAAGATTTTTCTCTATCCAACAAATCGACGTCTTGAGATCTTAAAGCTATCTTTGCCTCGCCTAGAATAGATGTTGCGACGGCATCAGAGCTTACTGTAGTTTTTATAATTGAATTAATCAATCTAAACTCTTTATAAAGCTCGGTACCAGGCTTAAAATAAGTTTTAACAATTTTTAAAGCTTTAGCCGATTTTTTCTTATCATCATCAACAAGCGATTTTGAAATTGTTTTAATAAGGAATTCATATAATAATCCTGTATTTCTTTTTTTATTGTGAATCGACATTAGTGGTCGGATCCTTTCATGATTTCACACAACCTGTAGTGAATAATTATCAATTCATTCATCAATATTTAAATCTATTTCTTCTTGACTTTCAAGAAGTAATCCATTTGATTGTTTCGGTTGTACAACTGCCTGTAAAGAATTAGACATTTTCTTAAGTGTTGATAGCACATCAGGTGATAATGAGGTCATCGTTTGTTTTTTATAAGATGTCGATTCGCCGAATGGGTCACTAATAAATTTATCTCTAAATTTTTTATCAGAAACATCAGAAAATGAATTATTCCTAGCATCTAACATTCTTGAAAAATCAGGCATATCTTTTGTATTTTTATGCTTTTTTTGTTTGTTTATTCTAGAGCCAGCCTTGATTGGTAAATTGTTTTTTTCTTTTTCATCCAATGAAGACAAAACATCATCATCTATATCACCAGACATCAATAGTTTAGCTGTGACGGGTGCCTCATCAGCTACGTCATCACCTGAAAATAGCTCTTTCTCTCCACCTTCTTCAGGTTCTGAGGTTTCTTTTGGCGTAGGCTCTGCTTCTGCAGGTGGCTCTTCTCCGCTACTATCTGCTTGGGCGCCTTCAATACCTAAATCAGCGATTTTTTCTTTCAAACGTTGTTTATCAATTTCATCAATTTGTTCATCATTGAGGCCCCAAACTTCTCGTTGAACAAATCTTCTGCTACCCATTCCTTCAGGAAGAGCCCCTCCAATTTCAAACTTAGACTTCCACAACTCAAGCTTTTGTTGTTGCGCAATTGTAGACGGATTAGACAATCGTAAAGTAAAGTTTTGAAGATCTTCACCATCATATCCATGTGAATACAAATGAATAATAGCAAGTTTATTCAACTCTGATATCAAAGTTTTTTGAATTACAGCTATTGTTCTAGAAAAACGAATGTCTTCTTGCGCTAATGTTGCCTTAGAAGACAACATTTCATCGTAACCCAAATAAGCTCTAGGAACTTTCAACGCTGCAAAAAGTTTCTTTTGCATGTATTGAACGTCTTCAACAGTGGCGGCGTTTGAACCTCCAGTAAGCGTATCAATCTTAGTTCCAGATTCTCCACCACGAACTGCAATAAAATAATCATCTTCAACGCTGAGAGGTGAATAACGAAGGTCCACACGCCCGGTTGATCTATCAACGACTGGATTAGTTCTAAGATTTTTTCTTTGTTCCTCAACATACATCGGAACGTTTTCTGGAGGAATGTTGGCTACATCAATATAAAATACACGCCGCTCAGGTGCTCGGACGATACGATAAACAAGCATTGCATCCTCAAGAAGAACTAGCTGTCTCCAAATTCTTCTTGCTGGTTCGATTAATGAAGATCCATAAGGAAGAAACATGTCATTACCCAACAATCTAAAATGAGTAACTTCCCAATTTTCTAATGTTCTATTCCCTAAAGTTGACCAACGATATCGAACGGCAAACGGATCTTCACGATCATAATTTTCTTCACGTTCTATCTCATTAACAGGAATAGGAAATGAGTGAACGACTCCTTGAGTTGGTGAGACATCATTATAAAGAAAAAAGTCTCCGTATTTAACAAGGTTTCTCGCCCAAGAGCGTAGATTAAATTCAACATTTATGATATTATAAAATAAGTCTTCAAGAATTTCTCTTATTTTTTCGTCATCAGAATAGATGTGAAGAACTCTACCTTTGTCATCTTGTGCGACGGTTTCGTCAGCATAGATGTCCATTGCTGCTGCAATTTCGGCAGTGTTATGAGATATCACTGAATCTGTTGCAAAATTTTTATAACCGTCAACCGTCAGGTCGTATAGAGGAATGATTTCACCTAGCTCTATAGAAACAACTTTCATGTTTTCATAAGAACTTGAAAAATCAGTATAGTTTTTGTATCCAGCTTGCTTTATTCTCTTGTCTAATATTGTTATTGTAGTAGAAACTTCTTTTGCTAACTTCGCCTTTGACATGCCTTTAGAGAATTTTGAGCATATCAAATCAAAAGTTACCCCGTGCTCATAACGAGGATTTTTTTCGCCTCTATTATCCCAAGTATGGTTTCTCCAATCTGGATTATAGGCCTTCGCAAACGTCTCAAAGTTTTGATAACCATGTTTGCGCAATCTTCTTTTAATTACGTTAGGATCTGTACCAAAAACTTCACACACCCTGTAAAGATTAAAGTCGACACTTTCACTTATTTCAAGTATCCTACCGAAAGTTATATCTTTTCTTTCCGCAGGATTGTTCTCAGTCATAAACCTTGAATGATTGACCCTAAACTGCTCAATCCACTCTGAATTTTGCTCTGACCATTTCACTCCGTTGATAATCTTTAAGTGAAGATTTCTATGTTCTAGGTCAGTCATAACCTGTAGATTCTCTAATCGATTATCATTTTTTTTGAAGTTAACGTGGTGTACCACTTCATTTTCTTCAAGCGAGGTTCCTTTTAACATTTCACCGAGGATTTTGTGTTCTGCAACCCACCCGTTCATCTTGGACCTACGGTCCATTGAGTAGATCCAACGATATCCTTCACCTTCTTCTTTACACCCATTGAACAAGTCCCTTCTGTAAAAGGGCATCATCGCGTCACCTGGTTTAAGGTTTTCAATCATGCAATATGTGCCGTCTCGTTTCATGAGACGATGATTTGAAGATCCAATGATTTTTTGACCATTATCAAAAGTAACAACGTATGATTGATCAACCGTCGTTTGCCTAGCCTGCTTTGCCAAAGCAGGAACGATTCTTCCTAAATTGTGATCATAAGAATAAACCACAAATTTATAATCAGGGTTCTTAGAACATTCTTTTGAAAGTTCTTTAATCGTTCTATAACCACCAGGAACGGCTATTAGAGTATCTCCGTGTAGACAGTATTCCATTTCTTGAAAATCTTGATATCTCATCAAGCGTTCGGAAAGATTATAGGAATTAGCAGTTATTACTGAATAAGAAGGAGACGTCGAACGTTGAAATAACAATGCCCCAGAAGATTTTGTCTTATCAGCGACTGCAACCGTTGTATCGAATCCTTTTACTTTTCTTTTTACTACAGGACCTGACTTAAACAACCTAGTAAGTCGTTGAAATAGGTTTTTATTGTCTTCTTTAGCCACGTTACATTTCCTTAATAGAGTTTAATCAACGTATTATAATCCTCAAATTGAAGATTGATTAATTAAGTCTCTATTTCATCATCATTTTCAACGTTTTCTAAGTCTTCAAATTCTTCAGGCTCTTGCATTTCGTCGTCTAAATCATCCATATCTTCAACATCATCTTTAATTTTAGACACATAATTCATCGGCTCTTTTAACATATTTTCTAACATGTCATGAATTTGTTGTAATTGAGGAGATAAAGCATTCAAAGCAGCAACAGGAGCTTCTTTTTGGAATGCATTGACTTCTTCGTACAAGTCAATAACGAGGTTGTATAGCTTTTTTGCTTCATCTGTGTTTAAAGCTTCATAAATGACGGTTGCGTCATGATTAATAGATTCTTGTAATGTCTTAAGATTGATTTTCATTGTCCTACCTCACGTTGTATATCTATACACTCACTTATACAACCAAGAAATATCATCCATTCCATGATTATGTTTCGGATCTACATGTTTTATTTCAGATGGTTCTCTAAGCTTATAAACGTTAGCTTGATTAATCTGATGTTGTCCTCTAGCATTAGCTCCTAATGTGTAAGTTGGATTATTAGGAATAGATCTTGCATCTATGCTAGCTACTCCTGTAGCTTTCAACATAGCCATCGCCATTGCATAACCAGAATCATTATTCGTAGATGCACCTTCTGTTAACCAGCTTCCGATAGCGAGACTCATGATTAAGTCATCATGACTATCTTTGGATGCCATAGGCTTATTACCATTCCATATAAAGGCCTGTAGTTGGTCATAAAGCCTTTGAGAATAACTTTTTAAAGTCTTATTACGGATTAATTCCTCTAATTTTGTAAGAATTTGTACACGGGTTTTTTGGTTGGTTGGAAACCCAGGTAGTTCATCCTGATTCAACGGTGTATAATTCATAATGTCGCCGCGATTATTATAGTAATAAATTCGTGGATATCCTATATCGCGTAATTTGACGTTGACAAAGTATCCAAACGTATTGTTCTCAGGGCAAATTAACGCGTTGTTATATTTCTTTCCCCACTCGGCTAATAAATCCGCAAACTTTTCAGGAGGTATCTTTCCCATATATTCAGCAACAACTTCTGAAGTCTTATAGTCAAGAATATGGAAAGTAGAATAATCAGCTGCATCTCCACGAGCCACATCAGCAGACATAACGTACATATTCATTGGATCTGGGTGCTGCCAGATCCAAATGTTTCTATCAAATCCAGCTTTTTCAACAGGTGGACGAATTAATGACCTAAGGTTTTCTAAATCTTCAGATTGAAGAAACGTATCACCTGAAGTGATAAAATCGCAAAGATACTCTTGGCTGACTTTTCTTTTAGGAAGGTTTCTGGTCTCTTTAATAAACCATTCTTCATCGTGTTCTGGATGAACCATCCATGGCAATCTAATAGGATTAAACTCGGTTGTTCCAGCCTCGGCCTCAACCCATAAACGATAGTAAAGACCGCCAACACCATTTGGCGATGAAATGAGTATTGCATTACCACCAGTTGTCAGTGTAGGATACAAGCCTGTCCAGATGGTGTCAAAGTCTCTAATGAATGCACATTCGTCGACTATAAGAAGCGATAAAGATTCAGAACGACCTGCGTCTTCCGAAGTAGGAACTGCCTTAATTTGAGAACCATTGCTGAAAGAAATTTGTTGTTTCGAAGGTTCAAATTTTGGCATTAGCAACCACTTTGGAAGTGATTGAAGCATGACATAAACCTTTTTGATGAAGTTTTGTGCTGTGGCTAGCTTGGTCGCAATAACAAGAACATTCTTGTCTTTATAGAAGATTGCTAACCAAGTTGCATAAGCCGCAGAGACGGTTGATAGACCTAACTGACGAGACTTAAGAACAATATTGAAACGATGTTCCTGGAATGCGTTAACACAATCTTCTTGAAAATCATAAGTGTCAAAAGGAATTGTTCCTTTTAATGGGTGCTGAATTTTAGCATAGTTCTTAATAAAGTAGATTGGATCTTTACCACAACGAATGATTTCATTCATCTGTTGCTGTTTTGTTAACGATTTTTCTTGCATCCAATCAACCTATTTTAAAAATAACTTGTTTACGATAAATCGCTGTTTTCTTTGGATTATGAATAGCCATTCCAACTATTTCTACTGAATCACCAGAACTATGCTCTTTTAAAGAAAGGTTTTTTGTTGACAAGTCTTTGTAAGTTCTTTTGACAGAATCTATGACTGCCTTAATATTTTCGTCAGACATTTCAGATTCTCGCAATTTAACTTGCAACATTTGTCTTTCAGAAGCAAAATTAACAATTGTTTGATAGGAAACTTTAATCATATCAGGCCCCATCATAGACATTTTAACCGAAAATGAATTAACAATTGGAGCAGCTGAACGGCCCCAAGAAGTGTCAATTGCTTGACCTAAGGCGTTATAATCGATATCTGACATATTAGACAAATCCTCAATAACTAAATATTAAGTCAAATTAAAATGATATATTCGCAGTGATCTTTTTTCTACCTTGGAATTTTTGTTCTATTTGTTCTTTATCAGGTCTCCATCCATCTTTCCATTTTGCTAAATTTGGTCTTGCCCAAAACGTTTCGCAAGATTCGCAACACTCAAACTCGTGATAAGACTTTTCATCATCTGAATTTCTCATTAAATAATGACACACGGGACATGATAGTGGGATAGATACTCGAGAATTTATAGGTTTTATAATAAAAAAACCTTCACGTTTTTGAATCAATCTATCATTTAGATAAGGTTTCCATTCAAACATAAACTATCCTTGAATCCTTTTCATTTTTTGTAATTTCTAAAATATGATCTGCTACGTCTTTGATTCCATCAACGTGAGTAATAACCAAAATTAATCTAAAAAACTTTTTTAAACTTGTTAGCAATCTATTACAAGATTCTACTCCAGCATCATCTAATGTTCCAAACCCTTCATCAATTACAAACATGTCTGATTTTGACATAGAAGAAATATTAATAAGAGCAACTCTCAGAGCAATGGAAGCAATCGTTTTCTCCATTCCGCTGCACAATTCAATGATTCTTCTAGAATCTCCGTAGTTAATATAAATTTCAGAAGCGTCAGAATCATCATCATTTTCTAATTCTACTGAAAAATCGACAATTCCGTGTAAGATTTTTGATATCTCTGCATTGATGACAGGAATTTGTGATCTTGTTATGATCAGCGGAATTCCTTTTTTAGAAAAAGCAGAAGAAATAATTTCATATGTTTTCATGCTTTTTAGCAAATTATCTCTTGCAAGTTTTTCAGATTCAAGCTTTTCAAACTCAGACATAAGACGACCACATTCCGTTGCCAACGTCATTCTTTGTTCGTCCCATTCTTTGATTGACCTAGAAAATGTTTCTATTTTTGATCTTAAAGAAACAACCTCCGAATTTTCATCATTTTTTAATGCATCTTTAAGGTCATTTAGACGTTGTTTCGCGTCTTTTAACAATTCTTTTGTAGAATCACAAGTTGAACGAATCTTTTCAATTTCTGTTTCTTTCTTTGAAATTTCTAAATGAAGTTTTGAAGACAACGTTGACGCTTTTTCAAGTTTGCTGATTTTTGAAATCAAAGAATCTTTTTCTAGAACTTTTAGAGCATCATTCAATTCATTCAACTTTTTTAATAAAGACTTTGTTTTCTCATCCTGCGAAGAGATCTTTTCTTTATTTTGATGAGCGTCTTTAATAAACTTACATGTAGGATAATCATCACCACACGGAACATCATCAAGAATTTTTAAAGATTTTTGTTGTGATTTTAACAGTGTTGATTCTTTTTCATGAAGGTGTTGAAGTTCTAAAATAGATTTTTCTAATGAATCGATTGTCGCTAATTTAATTTTCAATGCCTCTACATCATCCGATGATTGAACATCTTCAACTATTTTTAGCTTTTCAGACAATCCTTGGATGTCTTCTTTTAAGAAATCAATTTTAGAACAAGCATCATTACATGATGCTGTCAATGCATTAACTCTTTTTTCTTGAATTTCAACATCATGAACAGTAACTGGTTTGTGTCCTTGGTGGGTTGACAGTTGAGAACGAAGCTCATTACATTTATTTTGCGCATCTGAAATGCAAGAAACTAACTCATCAAGGCTTTTAGACATGTCAGATATTTTTGACTTGTTTGTCGATTTAAGCTCACCCCAGTTTTTTTCTGGAAAATTCTTCAATTGAGCTTTGTACGTACTTAAATCTTTTGATGAAAGATCACACATCTTATCAAAAATGTCTAATCCTAAAAATCTAGACAATGATGCTCTACGTTTTGTTGATCCTTGATGAATAAAAGCGTTAATGTCTCCTTGAGCAGATAAAGATGTTAAAGAAAAATCTTCACTGCTACCGATGAGATTTCTGATAGCTTTTTCAGTACCAGTTCTGATATCATCGCATAAATCATCAACATCACCATCATCTCTCATCCTAAAAAAGTTTAATGATGTTGAAGCATTAACAATGCCTTTTTTCGTAATTGATTTAGCCGTTTGGCGTTCGGTAATATACAGCTTTCCGTTGTGCTCAAAGATTGCTCTAGCAGAACAATAGTTTTTTCTAATGTTACAAACATGAAGATTCTTTATAGATCCTCTATCGGTAGAATTAAACAAAGAATACATCATCGTTCCAACAATGGAAGATTTACCAATTCTGTTGGATCCAAATATTCCTACGATTCCATTTAATTTTGAAAAATCAATTTCGTTTTCTTCTCCATATCCAAATGTATTGTCCCATTTCAGGTGTCTCAATGACCACTTTGATCCTTTGACATAATCATCAGATGATGCAACTGTCGACATATACTTTTTTATTTGAGAAGATATGTTATCCCAGTCGGCATCTGAACCACCATTCTCTTTACAATAAGTTTGAATTAATGCTAAAATTACATCAGACGACGCCAAATCTGACTTGGCAATTGTAGATGATCCAGCCTTGATTGTTTCGCTTTCTGCTCTATATTCAGATTTAAAAGTCACTTCAGTCGCTGAATAATTCGACTTCAAGGTTTCAGTTAAAAATGAAACATCGTCTTGCGAAAGGTCGATCGCAGATTTAATACGAAAACGAGTTTGTTTTGGATATTTTGAAGCTTCTTTTAAAAAATCTTTTTTTGAACCTACCCATTGAATGGTAACATAAGGTTTCGGATTTGGGAGTTTGTGATACGATACATTCCAATCTTTTTCATTTTGAATATTCCAAAGAAGATACCCATGATCTATCTCTTCCGCATAGTTCTGCTGCACCGGACAACCTGGGTATGCTATCCATGGTTTTTTTTCACCATCAGAAGTTTCTCTATATCCTAGATACTGCATCTGATGAATGTCACCAAGAAAAGCAAAAGGATAATCATTAAAAAATTCAACCTTGATGTGAGACTCATCAATCTCCCATCCTGACTCTGTCACACATCCTAAAACCGCCCCATGATAACAAGCTATGTTAATCTTGTCCGGCTCTGGTTTGACGTCTTTCCATCCTTCTTCGTCGAACAAAGAATAAACACACCAATTGTATCCTGGGTGGAACTCATACACTCCGCTTTTCTTGTATAGATGTACTCGAGGATTATTCAATGCCTGTACGATAGGAGATACGGCATCCTGTCTAGATAGATTCGTCAAATTACCATCATGATTGCCTAGAGTTAGATGAACTTGGGCAACCTCAGCCATAGATTCCAACCACCATGTAAGTTGATCAATATATTCAGGAGTGATACCTGTTGTCTTGGTATGAAAGATATCTCCTCCGACAAAGATATGATCAACTTTGTTTTTCTTGCAATCTTTTATAAAAGCAGAAAATACTTCACGATATTCATCATGTCTACTCAATCCGCGCCAGTGAACGTCGGCGAGATGTGCTATAATAGCCATTAGTTAATTACAATATACTATGCGAAAGTAATGTTCAATAACTGTTTAAAACCTGAAACTTGATGAAACAAATTTATCTAATTTTGTCAAAAATCTGTCTTGCCAAAGCAAAGGTTTTGCAATATTCAATGCATCTTCAAACTCTACCTTAGACATGTTACCAGGATCTCCCCATGGTCGAACGTCGACAACAACAACATCTACATTATATTCTTGTAGCTTCTTTACGATCTTAGGAGTTTTCTTGTCCCACATGTCACCATCAAGAGCTAAAGCGACTGGAGTGTTATGAAGGAGAATTTTATTAAGAACTTCGTGACGTTCATCAAGGTCGGAGCCCAACAAGGCTGTTGTGTTTTCAGGACACTTAACAAGGTCGAATGGGCCTTCAACTAAGGTCAGTCTTTTTGACCAGTCAATGTTGATCTCATTGAAGACAATGGGGTTTTTATCGACGTCAGGATTATCATACTTAGGTTTTCGATCTTTGTCTATGGCTCGAGCTGCAAAGTAATTCAGCTCTCCGTTGCAATCAAAAGACGGCATAATGACCCTGCGTTTCCAACGAACTTCATCCGATATACCAAACTTAAAGTACCAAGTATCACGATCCGTCAATCCTCTAGAATAGACGTATCGCCACGCCGCCTTGACATCAGGATCCATATCATTTGCCAATGCCAACAATCGAAAATCTTTTGGTAGCTCAATCTTTTGGTTTTTTTCGATATCTGCAGTTATCAGGCTTGATTTGCCACCATGACCTGTTAATTCTCGATATGCGTTGAGGTGTTCCTGCGTTCCGTATTTTCGTAATAGTGGAGCAAGGCTTCTAGCTTTCCATCCGCATACCCAACAGTGAGAGACGCAGCTGGGCAAAAGAATTGAAAGTTTCTTTTTTTGTGCGTCTAAAGGATTACAAATTGGGCATTTAACATCAAAATTATTATTTTTTGATAATCTTCCTTTTCCAAAAACTGATTCAATCAGTTTGACTAGGCTCGTTAACGATGCCATTTAACGCTTCTTCTCTTTCTCGTCTTTTTCTTTCTGCTCTTTCAAGCGCTCTAATCTTATTTGATTCAGAGTTTTTTCTTTTTGCTTCTTCTGATTGAGGTTTCCCATATGCAGGGTTTTTTGATCCTAACTTAGCCTGTCTGCATTTTACAATTTCTTCTTTTTGATCAAGCTTTTCTTTTTTCTTTTTTTCAATAAATTCTAAACGTTTTTTTCTCATTTTTTCTTTTGTTTCTTCGGAGACAAAATGGCCCAAGAGTTTTTTTCTAATTTTTTCTTTCATTTCCTCAGAAGGTTTCCACCCATCACGAGATTTTTTTTGTTTTTCTCTGTATTTCTGAGAAGACCAATTTTTTTTGGCATCTTCGCTTTTTTTCATTTTTACTTCTGGGTCTGAACAGTGTTCTTTCATTAAATCACTTTTTAATTTTTTAGTTTCAGACCTGTTCTGTCCTTCGACTCGCGCTTCGTGCGTTACCGAATTTCTTGCAAGCTCTAGCGAACGTAACATATGCTCTTTTCCAGCTTCGGTCGAAATCCAACTTTTCATTGCTTTGCTTTTTTTATTTTTTGTATTTTCACTATTTTGAATTTTAACTAATTTTTCTCTTTCTTTTTGGTTTGACCATCTAGATTTCATCCTATCTGACCTTCTTACTTTTTCAACTTCTGAAATTCCGCTTAAACCTTCTCCACCCTTTGTGAAATTACATCCAAAATCTTCATCAGAAACGTGGTATCCTTTAGCTAAAGTTTTGTATTCCTTTATTAAGTCAATTTCTTTTTTGTTTGCTTCATTTTCATCGTGCGTTTCAAAAACAACGATTCTTTGAATTCCAAATCTTTTTGAAATCGCAGAGTGTTTTTTATTTCTTTTAAGCTGATCTACTCTTCTTTTAGAGCCTTTACCAACATAAAAGATTCTTGGATTTGTTTCTAAAGTCTTGTCTACGTAGACGAATTTTTTTGTGATAGTATGCATGTTGCCCTCGCTACACAATAACTATCAGTTGCGTCTCTAGACCAATCAACTATTTCACCGTTTTTCTTTGTTGGCCAGGTGATGTGTTTTAAATCGTGTTCAGCCATGTATTTGAAGACCTGTTCCTTGCCGCTCATGCCTGCGATGGATGTTCTTTGGATCTTGATTCCACATAGTTTTCGAGCCGATGATGAAGCGATGTACTCCGGATCAACCTTAAATATTTCTCGAGAGATGTACGAAGTGATGCCGTTGAATCTCATTAGGGTTGTGATGGTGGTTGCGGAGGACATTCCTGTTCGAAATCCCATCAGGGGTTCCTCAAGAACAACCTTATAGGTTCCTGGATATTTTTTGGAGAGGTTGTGAAGCTCGAGGGCCGTGAGGTCGGCTTTTTCCCATAAGGTCTTGCATTTTTTAAATTCGATGTGATCCAGGTGAAGAATGTGGGATCCTCGGTCGTCAGGTTGAATGTCAGGATTGACTATGCAAACCCCTGTCACCGAAGTTGAAACATCTAAACCCAAAATTAATTTCATGAATTAAAAACGTTTTGATTAAAGATAGAAAGATCTTTTTTTCTTTTTAAAAGAACTGGTTCTCCAGAAATTGGTGTAGATAATTCCCAATTAGAATTTTTAGCTAGAAAATCGTCGACAGCAGGTTTTACGCCGTGCTTTTCAGTTTCAATTCTTTTGGTTGCGTTTTGCAAAGATTCATAACCTTCTCTTTCAGAATACCACAGGTCTTTTTCAGACCAGCGACCGTGATAATCATCAATGATAACGAGACTGTTCTCATGGGTTAAGGAATCCAAATACTCAAGTTCCTTGGATACCGTGTAATAGTTGTGATCGCCGTCTAGCAGCAAAACATCAAACTTCTTTTTCTCCTCACAAAACTTTGGAAACAAATTAAGGCTACTATCTTGACAAAGAAACATTTTTTGAGAAGGCATCATGTCTATGTTATTTAAAGTTATCAATAATGATTCCTGTAAAAGAATATCAACACCGATGAATTCGAAGTCTTTATGAACTCTAGATAAAAAAACGATGATGGGTATCGTCGTAGCACCTTTGCATAATCCTACTTCTAAAACTCTTGGGTTTTTTACCTTAGATAGATAATTCTTGATTCCAGATATGTATCCGTGATATGCCATGGCAAAATATTACCTTCTAAAGTGTTTTGGTAAAATCCTGTTAAAGTAGACCCATATCTTTTAATTCTATTTCCGTCAATATTTTATAGTCAACGTCGTGATCGTTGCACCATTCTATGGCTGCCTTTATTTTTTTGATCACAGTTGATTGTTGAAGCTTTCTAGAAGGTTTAATCTCTATGACGACTTTCTTTCCATCTTTATATTCAACTTGAAAATCGGGGTAATACTTTCTTTTCTTTTTAGACTTCTTATTAGAAATGTATTCTATCACAAGCTTTTCATAAGACCATGTTACAACATCTGGATTTGAATCTAGATAGACCATGTATTTTGATTCCCATCCTGAACGATACTTGCATTCACCAGCAATTGGAGAAATATGGATACCTCTATGATAATGACCTTTTCGTTTACGGCGTCTCTTTTTACGAATCTTTTTTGGCATGTTAAAAATCGTATTTAACCTTGAAGAGTATCTTGTCTGAAAATCTCTTCATAATAGGCTGCGCAAGTTGAGTCTTCATGATTACGTTTAAATTATCATCATGAAAATTGATGCCAGTGATGTAAACAAAATTTGGATCTGGCTCATTAGGACGATTCGTAGATGGAATATTTTTATAAGAAGGATTTGAAGAAGAATTTAAATAGTTCGTAGGAGCTAAAACGTCAGTTCTTAAAACATGAATATTTTGCTCACCTTTAAATGACATTTCATATTGATTTTCACCAAAGAAATATAAGTGAGGATTCTTGATAACAACGATACCTTCATTATAAAAAATTGTTCCAACTGAATTCCATGTGCAATGAGACGTCAAAGAATCTGCTCGATATAAAGTGCCATTTCCATCATCTTTTATCGTTATGCTAATTGCCCCACCTGAACCTGATAAATTAGAATCCGTTATAGAAAAACTTCCTGGCAAAATTCTTATTCCATAAAATAAATTGCTAATATCAAAGAAAACGACTTGATTTGATGAACCGTCTGCCGTCTTATACGCAGTAGAAAATAACACACTTTTTTGTGCATTGTAAATACTTTGAGATTCTTTATAAGAATTCATGGAAATCGGGCTGAAGATAAAGTTAAAGTTGCCGGCCGCGGCGTGTCGAGGTTTTGAAGGTGTAAATCCCGTTAATGTTTGCTTGATATATTCATTTTCTTTTTCATCAGTCGTATTTGAATCATTTCTTAGCGCTATAGTAGCCATATTATTTAAGCTTATAAATCCCTCTAGAGGATTTCCTAAGTCATCTACATATGCTATTTTTTCTGGATTTTCATTTAAAACTGAATAACTTAACGATGCAAAATCGTTGATTACTATTGATGATCCGGTTGAAAGCAACTGATAATTGGGATAAAAATTTCCATCATCACAAGGCAAAATCATCAAATTTCGTTTTCTAACAGCTGGTTGATCATACAAAATTTGATTTGCTGGTGTTTCTACATTTGGATCTGTGTTAACCAACGTCGCAGACAAAAACAATTGCCGCGGCGTATAGTTCGAAGCAAAATCTTTTAAAAAATTTTCAGTATTAATATAATGACCGTCTACTCCGAAAGCCATTGGAACGCTAAACGGTGTTGTCGTCATTCCATAAATCGCTATAGCAGGTGTATATACGACTCCATTTTTTCTAGAATCATCTGATTTTAATCCTCTAATAGGCGAATCAAAAGTAAAAAACGGAGGAACGTAGAAAGCAACGTTTTTTAAATCAGAAATCCCAGTAGAACCAGATGACTCTATATCTTGGTTTGTAGTATAAAATCTTTTTATAGAAAGATCATGCACTTCTGCTTGAAGTGGATGTCTAAAAGCGAATGAATCAGGAACAACTATGTTATCATCATTAGTAAACTTGTATAATCCTTCATTATGAGCAGGTATTTTAGCAAAAAATCTTGTCATACTATTATTACCAAGATTGCTTCCTTCGTAATAGTTTCCGATGCATAGACCAGCAGAAAAAGGCGGAGAGGGTAAAGCGCTAGATGGTATTACAAACGTACCTTTTTCTATTCCGTCGATTACAAATGAACCAGTTCCGTGATTAACCGTATTGGTTCCCCATCTAACGACAGCATGATGCCAATTGTTCCACTTAAGACAATTGTCATCGGATAAAAAAACAAGGTTTTTTGGATAACTTCCATTTGAAGCTAATGATGGTGAAATATCAGCACTGTGACTTAGCTGCAATTGCAATCTAAATGCTGTAGGAAGACCATTAACATCTTTTAAAGATCCAGTTACTAAAGACAAAGCGTAGCTAGAAGATAAATGAAAAATCGTTCCAGCTTTAAAATGTCCAGTTGAATCAAGGGAATTGTATCTTGGATTAATATGAAAATCTAAGCTAAAAGCACCAGTTAAAAGATATCTGTTATCTACGTTTGGGTACAGTAGTGAAGAAGAAGTTGGAACAGTAGAAGAAGAAAAAAAGTTTAAACTATGATAGTTGCAATATCCCCAATGCGCAGATGGATAAGCTCCTCGATAATAACTTGAAAGATTATCTTTGACGGCTAGTTTTTTTAAAGTGCCTGTTGTAAATATATTCGGTGGAGTAAATCTAACTATCCCTATTTCTGTCTGCTTTTTAAAAGAGATAGAAGCGCTATTAACTCCGGTTAAGTAATTTTGTAGGTTTGTGTATTTATTATTATTATTATTTTTTTTTAAATCATTCCAAGATTTAAATAGAGTAGATTCATTAAACGGTGAATCAGGATTGTCTATCTCAAGAATATCTTTTTCTATCTTAGAATGCCTTGCAAATACGAAAATAGACCCAGTTATACCACTTGAGCTAAAGGAATAATATTTCGATGGATTTGTGGCAACCGTTATGGTTTGAAAATCAGATGGATTGACCTTAAAAATAGACATTACTTCTCAAGTAATTATACACTAGCAAAGAAACTGACGTCATACCAAAATGAATCAAATATTATTTTAGAAGTCTAGTCTAACTCTAAAAACTAAATCTCTCTCAGGACTTTTCTCTACAGGTCTGCTTAGTTTTGCAACTGCAAGTAAGTTGTCATTTGCATCATAAAGACCAACGGATGTAATGAAAGTAAATGTTTGTTGCGTATCTTCACTTCCTGGGTCAATGACAACTATTCTATTTTGTGAATCAGTAAATGTGGGATTCGAAGAGTAGTTAAATTCATCTGCTTCTGCTCTGCAAGATATTAATGTGCTATTAATGTTTGTGACATTTTGAAACGTTATTGCAGTTTGAGATCCTGAACTAAATCTTGTTAAGCAAATGTGATCAATAACATTGTCGATTGATGCTGAAACAATAAAGTCAGGAATAAATTTGGATACTCCTGCTGTTTCTGTTCCGGAACCTCCTAATATTGTTAATCCGCTTGGGGTCATACCATCTATAACGCCAGAAACAAATTGGCTACCTGAGGTTATCTTTTCTAAATCTAGAACTACGATTCCTCTATCATAAAATATAGTACCTACGGATCTTGTAGTGTCTGATGCGTCGACTACGTTTCCGATTTGTCCTCCAAACTCTGTATATCTTTGTGTAGAAGAACCGATGTCAGTGTATATCGACATCCCTAATTCAGAAGTCTTCCAAAGATTTTGTATGTCAAGCCCTCCATCATACCTGGCGAGAGATGCAGTCTGATAAAATCTCATCGCGAATGACTCGCGCTTAATTTGATCTCTTGAAAATAATCTCTTAAATCCTATGAATAAAGCTGCGTCAATTTTATCATTTGTAGAAGTTGAATCATAAGGACTTATAAATTGTTCAGAAGCGTCGCCTAAAAGAAGCTGAGAAAATTGTCTATAGTTATCTAGTTTTTCTCTCATCATCAACGTTGAAGATGGGAAAAGTTCTTTTCCTACAGAGTCAATCCCGGAAAGAGATGAAGATGTGATCGAAGAATTTGCAAATAGTCCAACAGTACAATCAAAAATTTGATTAGCTGTTTGTAGAGTAAAATCTTGATCGTATACTGTTTGAAACAACGAAGATGTAATTCCAGGTCCTATTCCGCCTGTTACGAAAACTTGATACTTTCTTCTAGATGTAGAACCGCTGATGTCTTCTTGTATTACATCGATTAATTGATTTAAAAAAGATCTAGCAGTTTGAATATCTCTAGGTTGTAAATTCTTATAAGTTGCCATTTTTATTCAATTTTAAGTTGTTTGCTTAATGTTTACCAAAAATATCTTTTACTGCTAAATTCAGCAGTTTTGTTTAATATTTACCAAAATATCTTTTACTGCTCCTGATTGCATACCAGTAACTCTAACATAAGTCTTAATGGTATGTTTTGAAGTCCCAAGACCATAAACGTCAAACAGCGTCTGACTTAACGACTTTACCGATATGTTAAAAGTCAATTCCGAACCACCGTTAGCTGATGAAGACGAAGTTCTTGTCAAGATATACATTGCACGCTTTTGATTATCTACATTATTCGGACTAACTCTACCATCATTCAAACGTAAAAACAAATCAGGAACATCAATTAAAAATGTTTGATCACGAAGTTCGACATCAATATTCGTCTCATTTAATAAAACTTGAGAAATTGTCACGGTTTCAGATGACTTTAACCCACGAGTTCCACCAGTGGTATATAACGTTACAGTATCTCCAGAAACAGAAGATCCACCCGTAAATTCAAATTTTGGAAATCTAATTAAGTTTGGGTTTGAAACTGAAATCAGTTTATACTTTTGAGCGTGAGATTGATTCGTTAATGCTTCAAATATAGGAGTATTTTTTTCAATTTTTTCTTTCCCAACAGAACGTCCATATTTTGAAATGATTCCGTAATTAACTTCATCATCGCCTAAAGCAAATTTAAAAAAGCTAAAAGAACCATCATTTCTAGATAAGAGCTGTCTACCAGTATCAGTCAATACAGCATCTAAAATAATATTGTTTGTGCTGTGATCAAGAAATCCCATAAATCCTCATTAAAATCTTACATGTAATTATCAATAAAGTAAACTTTTTAATCTTTTTATGTCTTTTATTCAGCTTTGTAAAGTTAAATAAGAAATTTTTAGATTACTTCCCAAAGATTTATCTATATTGATAAAGTTGAAAACATACTTGTTTGCAGCTTCCACGTCTATAATCTTTGTTTTGTTGTTATTTCCTAATGTAACTGAGAAACAATCAGGGGTGAAATAAACGTCGAAACTTTTCTTATAAGAAGTTTTTATCGTGTCTAAAAATAAATCTTGATCTAAATACAAATTAGGAAATTGTTTAGGCGCTCCAGCTATAGAAACTAAAGAAGTTTCTATTTTGTTTAAAAACTGATCAAATCTAACTCTTATTTGCTCAGAGTAATTTGATGTTAATCCATGCGCATCTATAGAAGCAACTGAATAAATATATTCTGAGTTTTTGTAAAAATCGTCATCATAATAACTTAAAACAGGAACTGCTATGACAGAACCATTTAGCGTACCGATTGTTTGGGACTCTATTAAGTCTTGATTTATAAATTCCTCTTTATTTTGAAATTTTACAAAAGAATCATCAAAATCAAACATTTTGATAAGCTCAAAAGGTTCATCAATAGACTTTCTTCTAAAAACTTGAAATTTCTTTATATCTCTTTGCGGATTTATTGGGAATGACCAATAAATCATTAGAGAACCTCTTTTACCAACGTTTTCCAAATGTATATTTGTATTTGGTAAAAATTCTGAAGTATTCAAGTTTATTCTATCATAATCCCAAACAAATCTAACCTCAATAGGGGCTGGCGGAGCTATATTTTCCGTGGTTTCTACATAAGAAACGGTCGGTTTTGACGCAATCATTGACGTTATGTAATGAAATGTTAGCGTATCATTATCAACGGCAGAATATCCAATCTTAAATAGTGCTCTAATCTTATAAACATAGATTGCGCCGTATCGAACTTTATCGTCTATGTAAGATATTATATCATGGCTTTTTAAAAAAATTTTGTCAAATTCTCTAATTGTACCGTCTGTTCTTAATTCAAATTTTTGTATTAAAAAGCCAACTAATATTTTTGTAGACGTTGCTGGTGAACCACCTGTTTCTATACCTTCTTGATAAGTTTGTATAGAAGGTGTGTATTGTGCGTCGTTCATGTCGGATGGATTTTGCGAAGATTTTTGTTTAGCAACGTTTATATTACTTTTATAAATTTCATTATTTGATAAGTAAGAACCAGAAGCATAAACAAAAAAATCATAAACAACTTGATTGTTTAGTTGAATATCAAATCTTAGTTTTGTAAGATTAAAAAATTTACTATTTTTTACTAAATCGTTAGTAAAAGAAATTCCATTTTCTTGTAATAGTTTTGCTGATGCATTTGAAGAATATTCTGAACTAAATTTATAATCATCAAAATTTAGTCCGATTGTGTCGATGATATTTTTAAATGAATTATTTTGATATTTAACGTTTGAAGTAGTTTGCTGCTCGATTGACAAATTAGTAATATTAACAGTCGTGTAATTGTCGGTTGCAAAAGTATCTTCGTATACAAGATCGTCTGCATTTATGTTCGTATCAATAGTGCCAAAGGTTACGTCTTCGTTGTAAGGAGGAGAAAATGTTAATTTAACATATCTTGGAATCTTTGTGTGTATGGAAGATTTTACTTCTTGGCCATTATCATTATTGATTTCATCAATAACATGAAAATTATAGAAAAATTTAGATTCAAAATTTTTTACTTCAGGAACATCTATAGAATAAACTAGAGGAGATGGTAAGCTACATACTGATGACATATTTTTTACTCTTTATTTTGCTCATTTTTTTATCGTCCAATTTTTAAATCCATTAATGAAACCATCAAAATCAGGAGATTTTGATCTTGAATATCCTGATTCTGCATTTTGAAAAATTTTTATGGAATCCAACAATCCTGGTATAATTGTAGGTGGACCTGGTATAATTGTAGGTGGAAGAAAATAAAAATCTGGGAGTGGTGGACCCTTAGGAGGTTTAGGAGGTTTGACACCAGGATTAGAATTTGATGAACTAGCATCTTGTGGCAGAGATTCTTCTGCAGATGGAACGCCTAATCCTTTTTCGACATATGTCTCTACTGTAATAAAATAAGAATTCATAGACACATCATCAGATGTCTTATCTTTATCAACATATGTGGTATCACTAAAATTCTTAAAAAGAACACTGTTTAATTGAGAATTAATATGGGTTTGTATGTCATTATTATCTTTTATATTATTCATAGTTTCTTGATAGTCAACTTCAAATTCTGGATCAAAAAGTATATTAAAAACTCTATCAAATTTTTTAGGTTGTAAGATATGAGATATGTATTTTGACCCTTGTTTTTCGACAAAGAGCGCTTGTTGTAAGAAAGACAAAGGCAATACTTCAAAGTTTAAATTGAATGTTAATTCATTAACGTTTAAAGCTGAAATTAACTTTAAGTAATTCTCTAATAAAAAACTCACATTGTGGTTAAAAAGAATTTCTTTTTTATGCTCATTTGACCAAAATACATCAACATATTTTGAACCAAAAGCATTATCTAAATTTGTATCTATAGAAGGTTGTATGTTCCCTTTTATGGAAAAATCGCTAGAATCTACGGAATCAAAATTTCTAGTCGGTATTAAATCATACCCCTGTTCTCCAATTTTTTTGTACTCGGAGTAAATTCTTACAGGAAATCTTGAAGTTTCAAATAAAAATCTTTGTGGTTTGTAAATCAAGAATGGATTCAATAAATCCATTTTATAAATAGAAATTACAAATATGTCATACTGTTTTGATTTTTTTGCATTTGGAGTGCCCAAGCTTTTGAGATCTTTAACTAAATTTTTAGTTAAACCAAATGGAAGTCCTATAGAAATAATTTGCTTATTATAACCTTTTGATAAAGTGTACTCTGCGTTTGAGGAAAAAAAACTCTCTAAAAGAGATACCATTTCAGAAGAATGAGGAAAATTATTTTCGCTTTTTATAAACAGCTTTTTAGTATCAACATTTTCAGTAGAAAAACCGTTATAAGACTGATATAAATCATCTACATTCGATAAAACTAAAAACAATTGCTGCTCTTCAAACAAAGACAATAATTTCCGTTTATCTCCGCCTAAATAATTTAATAAACGATTTATATACGTCGTTTGAGATTTTAAAAGCAATCTATAGAAAGAATCAACCTTGAACTTAAAAACTTGTAAGACATTTAATATTGAAAATGTTAAGTTGGAAATAAAAGATAAATTAGAAGAAGCTTCATTATTTATTGAACGTATTTTTGGATTCAAATCTTTCTGATCTTGATTTAAATCAAATTGCGCAATAATTTTATTGTCAAATTTGAAAAACGATAATATTTCATATCCTGAAATTACTTTAATATAAGAATGTAATCCCAAGAAAAAAAGAGGTAATAACTTTGGTAATTCGTCATTGTTTCCAAATAATGAAATATAATTTTTAAAAATACTAACTAATAATTTTATAAAATTACTGGTGAGCAATGAATTTCTAATGGCCGCGTGCCAACCTGATTTATCGCCTTCTATACGTTGAACGCTTAACTCTTTACTAACTCCGGCTGTGGGGATACTTTTGTTTGCAAGTTCGTCAATTGTTTTGTAAATTCCATCTACGATTTCATTTATAAAATGATTAGCTTTATCTGTTGTACCAGCAATCTCCAGGTATGCTATAAAACAAACATAACAATAAAAATAATTAATTAACTTAAATTTGTTATCTTTATCTTTATCTAGATTCGTTGCAGTAAAAATTGCCAATAAAGAATTTTCATTAAAAGCGTGCGTCTCGAGCGGGATCTCGATCTCGCCGCCTTGACCGATCTCGTCGCCGGTCCCCGGTGCGATGACGACGTCGGGCAACGGCGGCAGTGTGCCTGGAGTTGTTTTTTTCTCAACGCTATTTTTAAAAACTCGTATCTTTTTGTCATTATTGTCGACTTCTTTTGTAAATTGATTTTTTAAATCATCTAAAAATTTCAATGGATTTAAATTATCAGATGGAATTGCTCCTAAATCAACAAATTGTTCATAAGAGTTTGAAATAAATTTATCTAAAACATTCTTTAATTTGCCTATTTTTTCTACGTTAAACATAGGCCCATCTTTTGTGATAGTTATTAATGAATCAATGAAATTTTTAGAGTATAAAAAGCTTTCACCTGTTATTACATTTTCTGGATTACCAGATAAGTCTACTAAGTTTGCATTTTCTAAAAGCAAAACTTTTTTATTTGTTATTGAATCTTTATAAAATGGAAAATTAGAAAGTTTATTACCAGAAGAACCAAATACGCTATCATTTGCTATGATGTCACTAATAGTTTTAAAGCTTTTATAATCCCCAATAAAATCAAATATTTTTTTACTTCTGTCAGAATGGCTAAATACAGAATTAAACTTAGATTCATACTTTTTACTTTGATCAACCTCTTTTAAACAAAAAAGAAAAATATTTTTAGCATATTCTAAATGATTTTGTTTAGAATAATCATCGCCAGAATAAAACCCAATTGTCTTGTCGCTTAAATCTATAAATCTTTTAAAATTATCTTTAGTCGCCGCGGAGTCGACATATAAGTCGATGCCTTCTTTATAAGACATGTCAGGTAGCGTATATTTTTTTTCAGTATTATCATCTACTTTATAAAGAACAACATTTTTTTCATAAGAAGAAATACAAATTGCTAATTCTCTAATTGAAGTTAAAAATAATGTTGTATTCCACCAATATTTGGAAGCTGCAGGATGTCTTCCCGATTGTGTTAGTGAGTCTGCTAAGGATATCTTAACGTTTCCGCCGCCGGCGACGCTATAAATTCTTAGCAAGGAATTTTTCAAATCAGAATTATCATTTAGATATTTGTTAAAAAAATCTATAGGAGAAAACTTATAAATTTCATCTGAAAAATCAGTTAAGTTTGATAAGCTTTTGATAGAAATTAAAAATTTTTGTAATTCTAATAAGTCATTTCTTAATTCAGATATTTCCTTTTTAAAATCATCATTTAACTTTTTAATTCCATCTTCACCTAATAAATTCTTTAAAACTTCATTTGATTGAGATTCTAATAATCTAAGATTATTGACGTACTGTTTGAATAATTCTCCATGAGGAGTAGGAGCAGTAGTATTACTATGCTTATCAGCGTATAATGGGTTAAACTTCGTTAATAATAAAATTTCTGGTCTTAATCCGTCGGCGGCGAGGACCTGGGGCTGCGGTAATACGTCGCCGAGCTCGAGAAAGCCCTTGAGGCCAGGCTTGAGGCCGTTGTCGAGCGCGGAGGGGGCAGTCGGTAATGCGCCGGCGAGCGCTGCTGCGGCTGCGAAGTCGAAGCGCGTTACGAGCCCGGCCTCTCCTGCGTCAGCGCGGAGGGCCTCGGTGAGCGTGATTGCTTGAGAATAGATGCCTCCAAAATCTTGAGTTTTTCCAGCCATAATTTACTTTATAAACTATTAATTAAAATGTAATTTGAACCTACTAAATTTTCTGAAGAAGAATAATCGTTGTAGATTACGTCTAACAAAAATCTAACTCTGCCTAAATCATCAGAAGATATTTCGTGAATATATGACGCATTGCTTGAAAAAGCATGAGATTTTCCTATTATGCTTTTTATACCATTAATTTCTTTTATAATTAGCATATGATCGATTAAATCTGTATTACCTGAGATATTCCAATTTAAAGTTAATCTTTTTTTATCTAATAGTCGTATTTCAAATTTTTCTATTGTTGGATTAACTGTTGGTATAGAAGCATCTATTGAAAAAGATATTCCTAGATTTCCATAAAGCATGTCTTGCTTTGAATTTTTATTGATAAATTCTTGTGAAACAGATGATCCATGTATTAACGCTAAAGGATGATGGTGTTTTCTTGGATTAATTATATATTTCAATTTAGTTGTTTCATCAACAGTTTTTTCTTTTTCATTAATGACATCATAGGGGTCTCTAATCAATGGATAAATGACGTACCTATAAAACAGTCCAGGTTCAATCGGCTTAGCTGAATATTTTAATGACATTTCTTTATCAGAAAATTTTGATAAATTAGGAGATATGCCTAAATTTTCAACTTCTCCAGAAACAAGATTATATCTTAAAATATTAAACGCAATAAATCTATCAAGTTTTGCTCTTCTATCAAGCAACATTTGTTCGTCATATTTTTCAGAAACTTGTTGTAATAGATTTTTTAAAATTCCAATTTCATCATTAGCCAACTTAACTTCTAGGCCAAATATAACATCATCATTCGTTACAGACGGTGTTGTAATATTTAATACAATATCTCCTTGATCAACACTTGGAATAAACTCAATAAAGCAAGAATAATTTGATGATACTTCAACTCCATTTTCTAAAATTAAATTTGCTGTAATTTCATAAATGTGATAAGGAGTTAAGTTAGTTAAATCACAATTAATTACGCTGTTGGAAGGACTTTGTATAATTTGACTGATTCTAAAATTTTTTTCTTTTAAAGAAACGTCTTTGTATAAAATCTTTAAAAATGATACATCAAATAAACAGTGATTAGCATCACTAATTGATAATGAAATTTTATTTTGAGAAATAGAAGGAACTATTACAACTTTTCTTGATGTATTGACTAGCTCGTTTCTTGTTACTATGTCTTTAAATTCTGACTGCCCGTCAACTTGAATTCTATAAATGGAATTGTCTTTTTCATTTGAAAATGACAACGTAAAATTATCATTAAGATTTGAAACTTCCCTAGATCCTATTAAAGAAAATCTAGAATTTAAACGATTTAAATCTTTTTTATAGATGTTAATTTTTTCTAGATTTTTTGTAAAAACAGATCGATCATCTCTTTGCTTTCTTAAAGAAATTGAAATATTAGTATTATTAGTTGAGACACCTAAATCTATATTTTTTAAGATAGAAATTTTTTGATAATAATTTAAAAGATTAACCGTTTTTTCAACTTTTTCTAAAACTTCAGTTTGAGTTGAACCTTTAGAAACAGAATTTTTTAAAAGTTCAAATGAAACAGTCACATTTGTATTTGTAATTTCAAAAAAATTTTGTATTGAAATTGGAATATCAATTGTAGCAATATCATCAAAAAAACTTTCAATAGAAGTCACATATTGTTGTTGCAATGAATCATCAACAATATTTCTTATATGAGAATCAATTAATAAATTTAATAAAGGGTTTCTTCTATTATCATTCTTTAATTTTGAAGTTCCAGAAAAACTTTGATTAGCAGATATACTCTTACTATCAAGTTCAGATATCATTGATGGAGATATAAAATCTTTTTTTAAAAGCTTTAATCTTAAATTAGGTTGTTGTATTTCTACGTTTTCTATTTCTTTGGAACGAGCTTGAATATATTTTAATCCTTGTGAAATATCTCCTGATAATTGACTGTTTTGTTTGCTTTTTACTACTAGCTTTGTTTTTTCTAATCCTAAATTAGAAATTGGTCGACCTGTTTTAGCTGCTCCGATGATTTGATTATTAATTTTTGAAAATATATCTCCTACCTTAGAGGCAATAATCAAATCTGCGTTTTGTTTATTGATGTTCAACACTCTTGATTTATGATTTAATATATTCTTTACAATTTGTTGAGCATTTGAAACATCTAATTGTCCATTTCTATTATAAATTAAGATATTTGGATTAGAAACGATTGAAGGTTTCTTTACAGTGACAAGAACTGAAAATGCATTATTGTTAATCGCTTCTATTTTTGATATTTTAAAAGAAAACAAAAAATTAGCAGTCATTGTAGAATTTGAATCTTTTACTAAATCTACAAGAGTTATAAAATTTTCGTCTATATTCAATAAACTAGTTTGTTCTTTAGTTCTTTTTATATACACTTTTACCTCATTCAAACACTAAAGTGAATATTTTAACGAAAGTCTGACAACCATTATCATCTATTAAAACTTTTCCAACAAAGAATGCTCGTTTTTGAATATTATTATACACATACGAACCGTAATCAACAATATCAAGTTTTTGTAATTCAGAATCTTTCATTTCAAAAATTTGACAAAACATGTTATTTGCAAGTGATGTTGGATCAAAATTTATTCTCTTAGAAAATCCATAAGATTTTAATAAAGATAAATCTTCTTCTAGCTTATCGCAAGAATATTCATCTTTAGTTGCTTCGAATCTACCTTTTCCATCATTGTACATTCCTATTCTATTTTGGTTGATAATATTGATGTCAGTCTTATCCAAAAATTTATCAAAAATTTTGTTAATAGGCGGTAAATACTTAAAATTTTTTGATTTACTAAACGATTTATCTATGAATAAAGCAGGTAATTCGTTAATATTTCTTTGTTGTTTAAATGATGCTAAAGGAAGATCATTAGATATTTTAAAATGTATCTCTTCAGGTGATGATTGAAAATCATCATCCTCAAAAACATAGTCTTTTGTTCCTAAAACTTGCAAACTTTGAAAATTTTGAATAGAAGAACCTAACAACTTTTCAGCCAATGATGCAAACGAAGATCCTGTTAAAAATTCCAACTTTGGTGATGAAATAGATTGTGTAATGTAAACAATATTCCCAGCAAGAGAACCTGTAATATTGCTGGCGTTTTTAAATGGTTTTATTTTTCCAGAATCATCAGCTTCAAACGTAATACGATCCTGCATTAAGCTAGTCTGCTCAACATAAATTCTATTAGATGGATCAGCAGAACCACTCAATAAATCTAGATCATAAAATGTTGCATTATCGGTAAAACTTACATACTCAATACGAAGCTTGCCTTCGGCAATTTGCCGTCGACCCTCAAGCGTGATAATGGTATCCATCACTCTTGATTTGTTGTCCAAAAAGCCACTCATAGCAATATCAAATATACGTTAACAACAGTATCTTGCCTTTCAGGTTATAAAATCTTTGATGCTAATGTTGCCAATGGACTTCTTTCACCTTTCAACAACGTTACATGCGCCGCGATTGAGTATTCTTTAAATTTTTCAATTGCATAAGTTAATCCATTTGTATAAGCATCAACTTCAACATTGTCGATTTGTTCAATGTCACCAGTGAGAACTATCTTTGTTCCTTCTCCAACACGAGTCACGATGGTTTTTAACTCATGCATTGAAAGATTTTGCGCTTCATCAATGATGATATATGCATTAGCAATCGAACGACCTCTAATAAAAGATATTGCTTCAATCTCAACCAATCCTCTTTGCTGCATCAAATCAAGATAAGGATTAGATGACCCTAGATTATCTTTTATTTTTCTGCCTTGTTTATTACCATTAATACCTAAAAGAAAATCTAGATTGTCTTTAATGGGTGCGATCCATGGTTCCATCTTTTCTTCCAAAGTACCTGGAAGATATCCGATGTCTTTACCCACAGATTGAACTGGTCTAGAAACAATAAGTTTTTGATACCTTGGTTGAGAACCAATTGATACTAATTGTTCCAATCCAGAAGCAATTGCTAATAATGTTTTACCACATCCAGCTTTTCCTATCATAGATAAAAGTTTGATGTTTTCATCCATTAATAAATCTAGAGAAAATTGTTGTTCTTTATTTCTTGGGCGTAATCCAAATACGCTTTCAATTTTAGCCAATGACTGTAAAGTTCCATCTTCATGTAATCTAGATATTGCAGACTTTACAGTGTTTCCTTGCGAGTTTACCGTCTTTAAAATAACGATTTGATTAGGATAAACTTTTTCCTGAGTAAAAGAATTTAATTCTACTTTTCCTTCTTTATAAAAAGAATCTACAACTTCTTCAGGAATATGAATGATTTTTACGCCTCGATACAGTTCATCAATATCAGACGAAATTCGCATGCTAAGATAATCTTGACATTGTAATCCTAACGCATCGCATTTAACTCTGATATTAATATCCTTTGAAACTAGTACTAGATTCTCATCCTTACGCAATAACATGAAACCAATAATCATGTTATCAAGACTAGAACTGGATGAAAGCTCTTTAGGAAGGATAGCAGTAGGATCTCCTCCTGAAGAAACTATCTTTAGAAGACCTCCTTCTCTAGTTTTTACTCCATCATGAAAACTTCCTTGACTTCTCATTGAATCAAGGTTTCTGCTTACCTGTCTAGCATTTCTGCCAACATCATCATTTCTTGTTTTATGATTATCCAGTTCCTCTAATACCAAAACTGGTATTAGAAGATTGTTGTCCTTAAAACTGTGTATGCATTCTGGATCACTTAAAAGAACGTTTGTGTCTAGGACATATGTTTTTTTCATGTTTATATATGAACAATAGTAAATTTGTTACGTAAATTATAAACCAATACTCATTCTTATGGTTTATTAAAAATGAAATTACCCGTAATAAATACAACTTGTTTTGAAGCTCACTCAAATTATAAAGTTAACTGTCAAAAAAAAAGCTGCCGACATTACGTTGAAAATGTTGACAGCTTTAATTGTGTTGTTATAGCTTCTCAAAATGGTCCGTATACTCTTCAAAAGATTGGAAAAATTTACGGGTTAACTAGAATGAGAATTTGTCAAATTGAAAAAAACATCATTCAAAAGATAAAGAACTCAATTTTGATTTAATCATTTCTTTTTCTTTTTTGTCTTTTTTGTTGTTACCTCATCATTCACAGCAATTTCTTCTGACTTAATTTCTTCTTCAATTACCGAACCATTTGCAACCTTTGTTGCAATAGATGGTATTAAAAATCCATCTTGCTCTTCAACTATATCAGCTGGTTTTAAACCATTGACTATATCGTTGATATTAGATTCAAAACTCTCCTCTAACTTATCATTTTTAAATTGAGATTTTTGTGTACTAACAAAAACGACTTTTTCTTCTTGGTGTACGTTTACATCAAGATCTTTTTTATGTTTAATAATTCTTCTAGACTTATCCAAAGCTGTATACATGCTCTTTGGATCTAATTTTCTTTCAAAAACATCTATCAATATTGCTCTACGATTACCACGCATCTAATCACCTCATATGAAAACGGGATACACTTATATGTATCCCATAGTAAAAAATGGCTTTAAGAGGATTTCAATCCTTTTTCTTTGATTTATCAAACTCAATCGTGAATTTCACTAAATCACCAGCCTTAGCCTTTAACTCACGAAGACCTTTACGAACACGTACACCGGCAGCTGCTGTACCTTTAGCATTCTTTGCAACATCATGCTCAAGAGACTCGACTAAAGATTTAAGATCTGCCCACTTTGCTAAAACTTCATTTTCTGACATTTTAAAAATATCCTCCTGTCAACAAATATAGTCATAATGTCTAAAGAGTAAAATTTAAGTTATAATGAAATCTTCAGGAAACATATTTTTATTCATCTTATAAAATCTCTCCCAATCTGAATCTAATATGTAAGAATCGGCATAATCATTTTCATTTCTAATTGATCTTCCTAATGATTGAATTACTGATTTTGCCGTCATGTAAGGATACCAAAACTTGTTTTTTTCCATTCTTTTTTGAACAACAAGATCTCCAAGATAAGGAAAAGGAACCTTACAAATAATTTGGAATCTGCTACTATCATCCTTAAGATCAACACCTTCCATCATCGATGGACTTAGCAGAACTGTCGGCTCAATAGATTCAAGATGAATCTTTAGCATTTGATCTCTATTATAAGAATCATGCATCAATATTCTTGTAGATTGTATCGATTCATTAATGTATTTAACAACTTTATAATTTGCACAATGGATAATTCCTTTATCGTTTGAATGTTTCTCTAATAACATTTTTACTGCTTCAGCCATGGCAGGAAGCGTTTTGTCAATGTTATTTTTTGACATCGATCCGACGGGTATAAAATGAATAGGGCGATTTTCAATTGGGAATGGAGAAGAGATATTTAAAAACGTTGTGTCTTCTTCTTTAATTCCTAATGATTCGCAAAAAATATTTTTATCTACAATTGTCGCAGACATCAAGAGAACCCTCCCGCCATGCTTAAAAAACACATCGTGACTGTAAGGTGAAATATCAATAGGTTTAAATTCGAATTTTTTACCGGCCTTCTTGTTGTCAGGAGATGGATAAGCAACATTCATGGTCCAATTGTCAGGTTTATAGACCTCCGTGAATCGATTAATCTTACAAATATGTTTGTCCAACATTTCATACTGCTTTGAGAAAGAACCATACCCTTCGATATCTCCACTCAATTTTGCAAGAGACTTTTCGAGGTCCTTCATGTATTTTGTCGCAGACTTCTTATAGACCTTATTGACCCAATCATAGATAGATACCTGGTCGAAGTTTCGTGGTATCTTGCATTTAAGAATATCACGAGCGAACTTTTCAGAAAATGTTACTTCGATAAACTTGCCTAGTTCTGTTTCTGTATTATGAGCTTCATCTACCACAAGAAGAGCTCGAGGCTCTAACTTTCCTGCATACATCGTTTCTGCAAGAAAATAGGAAAAATTTGTCACTGAAATCGGTGAATCTATGAACGCTTGTTTTTCTAGGCTATAAGGACATTGAGTCTTGCATTGCTTTTGAAACTCAGAACCATTCAAATGCTTTGCAAGATTGCTAAGAATTCTTTTAGATTCTGAGCAAGACTGATCTGAATAGAAAGAACATTGGTAATTCAAGCTTGACTTAATCGATCTAACCAGACAAGTCTTATTTGGTCCTCCTCCAAAGTCTCTAAGATATTGCTCTTGTAAGATTTTTTGTGTTGTGATTACATAAGAACCTGTTTGTAAATCTCCTTTTTCATCTCTAATTGGAGAGCCATGAGCTTCCATATATCTAGAGATCGTAATCCCAATTGCAGATTTACCTACACCGGTACCTAATTCTAATATTACGCATTTTTTTCCTAATTCATAAGCATCAATTGCAAACTCGATCGCTTTAGCTTGCTCTTTTCTAATCTTTTCAAACGGAAAATATTTTACGTAATCATGAAATGGCATACCGGCAAGGTATAAATTTTACCTAAACCAGATAATTGTTCATTGACCAATAATCTTATCAACAATGCCTAACTTAATAGCATCTTCTGCAGAAAGATAATAATCATGACCAGATTTCATAATTGATTCAATATGCTCTACTGTCATATTCGTTTCTTTTTGTAGAGCATTTGTCATAAGATGATGTAATCTCTTATGTTCATTTGTCTCATTTACTGACTCAAAAACATTTCCGTAAAATCCACCTGAAATTGGATGCATCATAAGTCTCGCAGATGAACCAATCATTCTCTTTCCTTTTACCCCAGAAGCAAGTAAAAGAACTCCAGCTGACATGACTTTTCCTAATGCAATTGTATGAACTGGACATGGTAAAAATCTTATTGTGTCATAAAGAGAAAACATTTCATCTACAGATCCACCATATGTTGATACGACTAAATGAATTGGCTTATGATTTTGATTGGCAAGATATAATAATTGTACTATGGTTGCGGCAATTGATTGCTCACTTACTCCTCCATATAGAACAACGATTCTTGAATCTGTACCATGGTTAACCAACATCCCTGGATCGAATTCGTCAGAATTTGTTTTTGAAACTAATTTATTTTGAGGTTCAGCTGATCGTCCCATTATTTTCCCTTTTTGATGAAATAAAAATATCTTCTCCTGCAATTTCTTTTATAACATCTGCTAGCGCCTGTACATGCTCAATATTTTCAAGTTCTAAAGACAATAGATAAATTAAAAACATATGTTGCCTTTGGGTTAAGCCTACGTTTAAAATTTCTCTAACTATCCTTCGACAGTCTTCATTTTCACAAGCCAGTTTTTCAGAATTTAGCTGACCATAAGTTTGCATATTTTACCTAGACATTTTCTTTTCTAATGTGAGTATCTACCTTAAATAAAGATTCTCCTAAAATTCTAACATACTTGATTATTCTATTATCATCTTCTAAATCGCTGGTTAAGATTATGAAATCTCCCCACCTTTTATTTTCAATTACAAATTGTGTATGTTCCCATGTAGGTAAATCGCAATTATGTCTTTCAAGTATGGAAACCAGCGATTGATTTATACCTGATTTTATGTCGTCGATTGTTAAAATAGATGACATTGCTTCTTTACCAGGCATTATTTCAGAAGTGCATATGTCAGTAACTTTATGGATTATTCCGCAATTATTGCATTGAGCAAATTTATGCTTTACAACATCATCTTCTATAGTCGAAAAAACTAAAAATCTATGTTGTTTTTTTTCTATGTCAGTAGAATTTTTAAATTGTGGTAAAACACATCTACAACTTATAAGATGCTTTTGCCCAGTAGTCGACATAAAAAATTAAAAATTATTTTCTTTTTTTTAAAAATAATTCACTTGAACTTAGTTTTTTTTTAACTTCTTCATCAAGAATTTTTTCAAACTTATTTGAAGTACTTTTGTGACTCTTTGAATATGCCTCTGAAGTAGAAGTATCGATTAAAGAGAAAAGCTTTGGAAGAGAATCTTGATTTAAATCTAGCTGCTTTGAAGAAACAGCAGAAGTTATGTTTTGTTTAATCATATCTTTAGTTACTTCGACTAATTCCCAAGAAAGCTTATCTAAATTGTTGTTCATACACTATATGATAGTCTTTTTTATTAAAAAGTAAATAAAAAAATTAAACAATAGTTGCGCCGATATTTTTCATTTGAAATAAAAATTTTTCAGAAAGTTTTTTTGAAATTTGTAATGTAGCACTTAACATTACTTTGTCATTTTTTAAAACTATTCCATAGTCCAACATGGATCTAACTGAACGTAAAGATCGATCGATAAACTGTCGTTTTAAAATATACGATGAGTCGTCGGCGAGCCTTATTATGACGTTTATTCCAGATAGAGATCTAATTCTAGAAATTAAAAGACTTTCTATATCTTCATTTGAAGATTTTACTTTTTGCAGCAAGTTATTGATATGCAAGTTAACATTTCTTTTTGATCTTGAATTTTTTATTACGATGGAATCATGAATTATTGTTACTTCATCGAGCTGAATAGCATCAGATATTTTTATAGATGATATTAGTTCTCCAAGATTACAAGAAACTGGATTTGTTAAAGACACCGTTGATATGTCGACGATTGTATTAATTCCTTCTAGATCAAAATTTATTATTACTGGATATACAAACATGGTTGATCGATCACGGTTGACTTTTATCGTATTCAAAACATCATCGTGCATTCCTCTAGAAACAAGTAAAATTTGTTCTTTAGTATCTACAGCGCCTTCAAATAACATGTTAATTTCTGAGACTGATTCGATGTATCCATCAATCAAAATTATTTTTGGTTTTGTTAATCTTGTTGGAGCTAAACCTAAATGTTTATGTTTAAAAGTATAACCTTCTATTAGTTCTATAGAGTTGTAATCATTACTACTTTTTTCGACTGTTATCTTTCCGGCAAACCCAGCTAAACTAATTGCTTCTAACGTAAGATCAACTAAAGATTTATCATTGGTTTCATTTAAAATCAAAGAATAAAAATCTTCAAATTTAGGACATAATACTGGTAATTCTTCTTCAAAAGAATTATTATGTACGATATTTTTTGATATAAGCTCAAGTGTTGAGTAAAAACCACCAGGAGAAACACTTTCTGCTTTAAAACAATAATCAACCAAGATTTTATGAATTAATTTTTTTAATTCATTTTCATATTTTTTATTAATGCAAGCTTGAATGTCTGTTTTTAATAAAACTTTTTCTTTTTCTAATTGCAAAAAAGAATTATTTTCTATTGAAATAATGTTTTTTAAATCTTGAATGACGTCACAAATAACCAGTCTGATATCATCAGCAAAAAAAACAGACATAAATAAACTTTACGCTACACGACGTAAATGTTTAAATAAACTTAACATGTCCTAATAGAAAATCGTATACTAGCTTTCCTAATAAGCTAGCTATAGCTCCGCCTAAAGATACTATCACCCATTTGGTAGCAGCATTATATTTCAAAATTGAAGCTTGAAGATCACGTATCGTCGACTCATGCTCTAAAAGAAGTTTATCATTTTTTCCATCTTTTTCTTCATCTTTTACAGCTGTTTTCTCTTCAGATGATTTCCAAATTTTTATTTCTTGAACGTCTTTTTCTAAAGATTCAATAGCTTCTTCTGAAGCACAATCATTTTCAATTTTTTTTACCCTTGCGTATAATCCTTTGTCTGGTTCGTATAAAACATCATGAATTTGATCAACTTTTTGTACTAATTTAGTTTGAGATTCTTCTATGTTTTCAATCTTATACATCAATGTAGTAAATCCGCCGTTCATCGACGGAGCCGATAAAATCTTGTCTTGCATTTCAAGTATTTGTCGATAATTATTTTCGATTAAGTCGATAGCTTTTTTTGATATGGGTTCAAAATTTTCAATAAGTTTATCTTCTTTGTCAGACCTACTTTTTTTATAGACTTTTTTTGCTTTACTTTCGAGTTGAATGTCTTGTGCTGTTTTTTTCTTTCTTGGCATATACATTCTCTCTATTAGTGCTAAGATAAAAATCTAGAATAGAAGATCTATATTGATCTAGATTAATTTGATCTTTAAATATTAAGATTTAGATCTTATTTCTAATAAATGAGGAATAAAAAGTGAGTAATTTTAACGAAAGCATTTTTAGCGTCCCACAACCTAAAATTTCTATTCCAGAAAATGTTAAAGTCGTTTTTGTTGCAGACTTATTCGCGGAACATTATGTAGGCGGAGCAGAGCTAACCACACAGGCTCTCATAGATGAATGTCCTCTTCCTTATGTTAAAATTCTATCCAGGGACCTTAACGTAGGACTCCTTAAAGAAGGTGTCGATAAGTTTTGGGTCTTTGGAAACTTTGCTCAGATTAATCCTGAGTTGATTCCTAGCATCATAGGTAACCTGAAGTACACGGTCCTCGAGTACGATTACAAATATTGTCGTTACCGTTCCCCAGAAAAACATGAGACTGCCACAGGTAAGCCTTGTGATTGTCAGGAACAGATGAACGGAAAACTTATCTCTGCTTTCTACTATGGTTCCAGAGGTTTGTGGTGGATGTCTGAGGCACAAAAAGAGTGGTACCTCAGATTGTTCCCGTTTTTATCTGAAAAAAATAATGTGGTTTTATCTAGCATATTTTCAAAGAATACTTTAGGGACAATCAAATTCCTTAGAACACAGGTTTCTAACTTCTCCGTGGAAAGAAAAGGTTGGATTGTCCTTGGCTCAGATTCGTGGGTAAAAGGCGCTGATGATGCCAAGAAATGGTGCGAAGAAAACGGTAAAGAGTATGAAGTAGTTTGGAACGTTCCTTATGAAGTCATGTTGGACAAACTTGCCTGCGCCGAGGGATTCGTTTATCTTCCCAAAGGAAAAGACACGTGTCCTCGTATGGTAATCGAAGCGAAGTTGTTAGGTTGCAAGTTACACCTCAATGATAACGTTCAACACGGAAAAGAAGATTGGTTCGTAACTGACGACATTGAATCAATCAGCGAATATCTCTTCGCCGCACCCGGACTTTTCTGGAATGGTGTCAAATCAATGATGGAGTATCGTCCGTCAATTAGTGGTTATACAACGGTTCTTAACTGCATCAAACAAGAGTATCCATTTGAGCAATGCATCGCATCAATGTTGCCATTCTGTGAAGAGGTTTGTGTTGTTGACGGTGGTTCAACGGATGGCACATGGGAAAAGTTGACAAAATGGGCGTCCAAAGAATCAAAACTAAAAATCAAGCAAATTACTCGTGATTGGAATCATCCAAGATTTGCAGTGTTTGACGGAATGCAAAAGGCCGAAGCCCGTGCGATGTGTAAGTCAACATTCTGTTGGCAAATGGATTCTGACGAAATCGTTCATGAAGATGACGCTCAAAAGATAATCGACCTATGTTCAAAATTCCCAGCAGGGGTCGACTTAATCTCTTTACCAGTCGTTGAATATTGGGGCGGTCCGGAAAAAGTCCGCGTTGACATTATGCCGTGGAAGTGGAGATTGAGCCGTAACAAGACCAACATCACTCACGGAATACCAACTGATTTGAGGCGAGTCGATGCTGAAGGACACGTTCATGCCGCTGAAGGAACTGATGGTTGCGACATGATTGATGCAGTTACCGGTGAACGAATCAATCATATCAACTTTTATTCAGCGGATGCTGACGCAGCTCGCAGAGCTGCAATGTTAGGAAACCAAAATGCGTTAAATGATTACAATGTATGGTTTAATAACGTCATTGAAAATTTGCCTGGGGTTTTCCATTACAGTTGGTATGACCTCAAAAGAAAAATTAAATTATATCGTGATTACTGGACACGACACTGGGAATCATTGTCAGGTAAGAAGTATGAAGATACTGCACAATCAAATATGATGTTCGATGTGTCGTGGTCACAAGTCACTGATGAGATGATTTCAGTTCGGGCATTTGAACTAAAGAACAAGCTCGGTGGTTGGATTTGGCATCGAAAATGGGATGGTACAACTACAACGCCTCATCTTACAATTAATAGAACGCAACCAAAGGTTATGCTAAGTAAGGTGTGAGATGAAAGGTATCATTTTAACAGGCGGAATCAGCAGTCGACTTCAACCTCTTACTAAATTTACCAGCAAGTGTTTGCTTCCTGTAGGTAGTAAACCCATGATACAATATTCTGTGGAACTATTGGTATCATCAGGGGTAAAAGATATTTGCATAATCACTAGACCAGAACACATTAATCAGTTTGCTACTTTATTTGGTATGGGAGAAAACTACGGTTGCTCAATTTATTATTGCATACAAGAAATTGCCAATGGTATAGCATCAGCAATCAAACTTTGTCAAGGATTTGTTGGAAGAGAAAAATTTGTAGTTGTATTAGGCGATAACATCTTTGAAAATAATTCAAACGTATGCAAATCGATAAAAAAGTTTGAATCATCTTTTGATGATTATGCTTTATTTACTAAAAAAGTTACAGATCCGCAAAGGTTTGGTGTCCCAGTTTACGAAAATTGCAAAATCATCGACATAATTGAAAAGCCGAAAAATCCGACTTGTAATGAAGCGATTGTCGGCGTATATTGCTACACTCCTGAAGCATTTGATATTATTGATACGCTTGAACCATCAGCTAGAGGCGAGTATGAAGTAAGTGATATAAACTCTTTTATGGTAAAAAATAGAAGAGGGACATTTAATGATGTAGGTTGTGGGTGGATTGACGCAGGTACTCATGAATCTTATCGTATAGCAAATGAAATGATGAAAGATTTATAAACATTATGAATAATAAGTTTGTTTTTATTTCTCCAATGTTTAATGCGTCTGATACTCTACCTCGGATGCTTCATTCAATATGTGGTCAATCACATGATAATTGGAAGATTATTTTAATCGATGACGTTTCTTCAAAAGAACATCGAGAAAAATCTGAAAAAATATGTAATGAGTTTAAATTACTATTAAATGGAAAATATTCAGATTGTATTATCAACATCTGGAATACGGAAAAGAAGTGGGAAGTAGCGAATGTTTTACGCGGAATTTCATTATGCGATGATGATGATATCGTCTGCAGAATCGACGCGGACGATTGGTTAACAGAGTTAGACTCATTAGCAATTATTGATTCAGTTTATCAACAAGTTAATTGTGACATCTTATGGACAGCTCATCGTTGGGGATTTAGCGACAAAAATATAAGCGGTCCAATGTCACAAGAAGCTGATCCATATAAACATCCTTGGGTTTCCAGTCACTTAAAAACATTTAGAAAAAAATTGCTAAATGAAGTAAGAGATGAAAACTATAGAGGCGAAGATGGAAACTATATCAAAAGAGCAGGAGATCAAGCAATTTATTTACCAGCTCTTCATAATTCTAAAAAAAGAGTCTTTTTGCCTAGAGTAATGTATCATTACACAATTAACGATATTCCTGAAACATATCAAACAAATGATGCTATATTTCAAAGGGATGAAGCTGTCTTTTTAAGGAATAGAGGATACGTAAAATGATGCAAGGTGAAGCTCTTCATGAATCAATTTCTAAGTTACTATCCGAACGTTTAACTAAAAGAAAAGGAGAAAAACTTACTTCTCAAGTTTGTTCAGAGATTTACCAAGACATTTTCTTTTCTTTATCCGAAATTGTTAAAGAGTCTTCAGCTTCTTTAACAAATGAATCTGTAAATTTTATAGCGCAGATGTATTATGATGCTGTAACTATAAATGGAAATCAAGAGTTAGATCCAAATATATTTACGCAAAGAGCTAGTCTTTCTAATATAGAAACAAAAGAAATTGCTTTGATGGCAATGATGTTTAATAAGACTCCGTTTGCAATACCGTTTATTGCCGAAGTAAAAAAGCGATCATGAAAGTACACCTTGATAATGTCAACATGAGCTCAAGCTCTGGTCCAAACTCTTTTGGAAAGAGATTAGCTATGGCATTAATAGAATCTGGTCATGAAGTTGAATTGCATGATGGAACGCATGCTGATGTTTCAATAGTTTTCATTGAACCTTCAGGAAGACCTTTAGCAAAAAAAGTCATCCAGAGGTTGGACGGAATTTGGTTTTCACCTGAAGAATTTGAAACAAAAAATTCTTCAATAAAAAAGTTATATCAATCAGCAGATGGAGTCATTTGGCAATCTGAATTTGATAAAGAAATGATTACAAAGTGGTGGAAATTTCCTAAAAAAGGTGCCGTAATTCATAATGGTATAAATGCACGTGAAATTAAAAAATTTCAAATACCTGCATTAGAGCAAATCAGGCAACAGTATGAAATGCTATTTGTGTGCTCTGCAAACTGGCATCCTCAAAAACGTTTGTTACAAAACATAGAGTTATATAAACATTTAAGAAATTTTTATTCTTCGGCTGCTCTTATAGTTCTAGGATCTAACCCAATAAAAGTTGCCGATCCTCACATTTTTTATGCAGGATCCCAACCCCATGAAATTTGTTTAGAAATTTTTTCTGCTGCAAATTGGATGCTTCATCTTGCTTGGCTAGATCATTGTCCAAATACAGTTATAGAATCTTTGTCACAAGGAACCCCAGTAATATGTTCTGAGCATGGAGGGACAAAGGAACTTATTAAAGGATATGGAATTATTCTTAACGAAAAAGTTAACTATAATTTTGAGTTAACAGATTATGAAAATCCTCCAAAAATTGATGTAAAACAAATAAAGAATAAGCTTCCTAACAAAAGCGAATTATCAAATTGTTTTGATATAACTATGAAAAATTGCTTATCAAATTATATAAATTTTATTAAAGAAATAGTATGATAAAAAAAGTCGAAAAAGGATGGGGTTATGAACTGTGGATC